>Ga0308015_10000360_pt1 | contig 21741 bp, 30 predicted proteins | sample Neamet231_FD_203128 | JGI IMG/M metagenome (GOLD analysis project Ga0308015, IMG submission 203128) | Marine microbial communities from water near the shore, Antarctic Ocean - #231 | ecosystem: Environmental > Aquatic > Marine > Unclassified | place: Southern Ocean | collected 2014-07-28
TATTACGTCCGTGACACCAAATTACTTCTTCTTGGGTTTCTTTTTCTTCTTAGTCTTTTTACTATGATATGCCATGTTTTATCATCCCTATTACTGTTGAGGCAACTAAGATAATTAACACTGCCCAAATGCGTTGGTCAATCTTCTCAATTGCTTTGGATTGCTTACACATGTCAGCCTCCAAATGCGTGAGGTGGTTATCTTTGATAGTATCAATACTATGCTTAATATCAATAATATCTTTAGCGTTTTGTTCTGTAACCTCTGCCCATTTGTGGTCTAGTTTGCTCATGTTTAGCTTTCCTATTAATTTAGTTTAATCATTCCAAGGCAGGATAGTTCCTGATTCCTCATCTAGTGGGTTGTCCATCTGCCCCAAACAATTTTTACCAAGCCAAATTTGCATGGTTACATTGTTCTTGTGTACTGCATTGGCCCACTGTGCTCTTCTTAGTGCAACCTTGCCCATTGTTTTACCAAGGTCAATGTCTTCTCTGTAGTTTCTTTGTAGTGTATCAGTGCTTACGCCTAACACGTGAGCACATTCTTTTAATGTGCATTGTATTTCTAACAAATTGCGTAACACATCTACATCTATCTTCTTCTTTGGTGCACCTTTGACTTTTTCCTGTTTGTCCTCAGTGTGTTCCTCATTTTTACTCATGGTAGAGCTCCTTAATTAGTTTAAGTCAACCCAAGCACCATTGGCATAGAGCCTCAGCTTGTGTGTAGTTGAATTATAATATTGCCATCCATTTACTGGGCTTGATGGGTCAGCACTTAGGCTAACATTCTCAAATGGTTTACCTGCTTTAACACTGTTATTGTTTAGTGTTAATAGGGTGTTACCTGTTTGTTGATTAGCACCATCAGTGTACAAGTTAAACTTTAAGTTTGCACTACTGTTAGGTGCATCTAAATTGTTATTGCCATCTACTGCAACAGTATCTAAATCACATATCACTGCACCTAAGAAACCATTGTTAACTAACCAACCTGTAGCTGCGCCAGCGCCTGCTGTTGGTGCTACTAAGTTCTGACTGCCGTCTACATAGTTGCTTTCAAAGGCACCACTTGCTCTAGGATTGGTTGTTGAATTATTTGTAAGTCTTCTAAACTTTGCTGCACCACCAAAGCCTGATGTTGTTTGTGCAACTAATCTATTGGTAAACTGACTTTGACTGTTTGTAATGCTTAATGCTTCTACTGTAGAGTTATATGTATCACTAGGATTAACACTAAAATCTGATGTATGAACTTGCATTGGCTTGTATCCATAAGGATCACTTCCACCATTGTTATCATCATATACTCTTAGTTTAAACGCATCTTTAGCACCAAACACATTCATTTGTATAGCAGGGTTTTCTACACTACTGTAGTCTTTAAGATAGTATACACCATAATCACCTGCATAGTTAGCTTGGTTAGTTGGACTGTGAATGTTGTCTGGGTCTAGTGTAACTATAAACTTGTCTTGAGTGTTGCCCGTGTTCATTTCACCAACAATACTAAATGCTTTACCATTTGAATCTTCACACATTATCTGTGCTTTATTGTATCCTGTTTCATCTACTTTAAGGTTTAATACTGCTGTAGTTAAACTTGAAGTTGTGTTAATTACATCACCACCTGCGTTAGCAAGAAGTGTTCCTTCAATAGTAAATTTGTCTTTAGTGCCTTCCCATATTGTAGCTTTACTAAAACTAGTAATACCATCATCATATGCAAACGCACCAAGGAAGTTTGGTAAACTGCCGTCATTGCTTCCACTACCGCCATATAGTCCGCCAGCATAAATGTTTTGTGGACTGTTGTTAGTATTGGTTGCATTACTCTTAATACTAAAGTCATATGAAGGAACTCTTAGCTCTTTTCCTGCTACTGCACCATCACCACCTAAGTCTCTTTCAATTTCTATTAGTGTTAAAGGTTGCTGCACTGTATCATTCTGTCTACTAGATAGTATACGTTTTGAATACTGTGTGTTTCCTGCACCATCCATAAGGTTGGTTAATCCACTTATAGTATTGTTAGCTAGAAAGTATTCAGTATTGTTTGCAAGTATCTCTGCATTAGTTCCGTCTGTGCTAACGTATAATGTCTTAGCGGCTGTATCCATAGCAATCTCATTTGTTTCAATGCTTCCTGCTGGACTACCTGTGCCTCTTTTGGGTTTAATTATACTCATGTTACCACGGACACTCTTCAGTTAATGTTACTGCTATATCATCTGGTACTGTAAAGTTTGCGGCTCCTTCAGCTAGCTGTATAGTATATTGATCACGTAACAATTGTAATACCAACATAACATACTCCTTGTGTTCACCTGTTAAGGCTGCATTTCTTTGTGTGTCAGCATCTACATAATTAAATACTGCGGCTTGACATTCACTTGCTAAACTCATAATGTTCTCCTTATCCTATATTAATTGTGCTGTTGACTGTGGGAGTTATATTCTCTATAACTACTTCTTCACCACTCCATGCATTTGTTGCACTAGCTTGTAACTGCATACTAGCCTGAACAAAGCCTGCTGTTCTTATTTTAAAACTTTTTATTAGTTGAGTACTGCCTAAATCAATAGCAAGGTAGTCAGTGTTAGGTGTTCCAGCTAAGTTCCAAAATTGTCCTGCACCGTTATCAAATGCTTTCCAATAATCATATATGCTATAAGCACCTTGACCACTTGCAACAAACGGTGTTGGTGCAGTGTTTGATGTCAATGCACTTGTTGGCCATTTAGTTCCGCCTTGTGCCGCTGCAGTATACAATGCAAACTCTGGAATCAATGTTCCAGAACTAATTACAGCATTAAACAATATTCTAAAGTATCTGTAGTTGAATTCAAATGTAATAGTTGTTAGTGCTTTAGTTGCTATTTCAGACTGTAAGTCACCAAAGTCTTGACAACGTACTCTTATTTCATGTGTGCCATTAGCTGGCGCTGTAAATGTTAGTGTTCCATCTAGGTTATCTGTAACAGCACTGTTGTCTACAACCTTGGTTGCACCTGTATATACTTCTACATTGTATGCTGGGTCTTGATAAGTTGCATGATTTGAAATTGTTAGTGTGTATGTTTGTCCGCTAAATCCACTAGTATTACCAGTTAATGTTGGTGTAACACTTACACCTAAGTTAGTGTTCTGCCATTTACTTGCTGTACTGTTATACATAAGCAAATCATTGTTCTGAACACTTGTTATAGTTACGTCTGTTAAACTGTTTAAATCAGTAGCTCCACCACCGCCACCTGCTGCAAATGTAATGTTACCTGCACCATCTGTAGTTAATACTTGGTTAGCTGTTCCGTCTGCTGTAGGGAATGTGTAAGAGTTAAAGAACTTAATACCTCCACTAGTGATATCTAGTGCTCTAGTGCTAGCATCTGAACCTGTAAAGAATCTATGTTGTGATGCAAGCGTTGCCATTTGTTTGTGTGCGTATGCATCAGTTCCACCATTGTAGTCATCATATACTTTTAATTGAAAGCCGTCATTGGCACCAAATACTTTCATTGCCATAGCAGTTGTGCTAGCGTCTCCATAGTATTTCTCAAATTGAAAACTGTAGTCACCAGCGTAAGTAGCCGGACCACTTCTTGCTTGTGTGTGATTAGGGTCTAGCGTTATACCTGTTACATAGCTACTGGTTCCAGTGTTAACTTCACCTCTTATTGAAGTTGCATCATCAACTGAGTCAGTTAGCATTAGCTGTGGTTTGTTCCAACCAGTAGTGCTTCCTTTAATTTCTAATACGGGTGTAGTTAGGTTTGCGGCTGTTCCGCTTAGTTCTGCTGTGCTTCCATCAAAGCTAAAGTTTGATTCAGCGTTAAGTGTATTAGCACTGCTTGAACCTGTAATGATTCTATTGTCACCATTGTTGTTAATTGTAGTTGAACCTGTGCCATAACCGGCATCATTAGTCCATTGTGATATTAATCCTGTTTTGTTAGTTAATGCACTAGCACTTACTTCTGATACTAATGTTGAACTAACACCCTTTGGTAATAACATTGTGTTGGTAATGTTTTCACTGTGTGGTTGACTCTTTAGTGTTTGTCCATGTGTATTAGCATAGCAATTAAGAACAATTGCTCCACTATCACTTCCGCCACCTTTAACTTCTAATAAATGTGTAGCAGGATCTAAAACAATGTTGCCACTAGCACTGGTAGTTGTTCCACCTAATACTACTGAAGTTAATGTTTTGTTAGTTAGTGTTTGTGTTCCAGTTAGTGTTGCTACTGTTGCATCAATAGCTACAGTGCCTGTTGTTGTGATTGTTCCACCACTAAGTCCTGTGCCTGCTATAATACTTGTTACGGTTCCTGATCCACCGCCACCTGGTAAGTTTGTTAATTGACTTCCATCTACTGCGGGTAGCTTGGCTGTAGCATCTAGTTGTACAATCTTATTAGCGGTTGTTCCAACATCTACACTTAGTGTTCCTGTAGTTGTTATTGGTCCGCCTAGTAATCCTGTTCCACTAGCTACGTTAGTTACTGTTCCAGTCCCTCCACCACCAGTGTTTACTATAGCTGGAGTAATGTTGATAGTAACCATATCATTAGATTCAGTTACCTCTACTGCTAGGTTTAGATCATCTGCTGGTAATGCTGTATATACGGTCATGGTGTAACTCCTTGTATAATAAATGCATTGCCACTTAGTAGTCTAGTCTTAACACCTGCGGCAGTTGTCATAATGACATCATACACGTAAGTGCCTCCAGGCATAGCTGTTGTTTGTACATCTGTTAGTACAAGTTTAAATGTGCCTGTTGCGGCATCAACAATACTAGCAGTAAAGCTAGTATGTCCTGTGTGATGGAATGCTTCTTTAAGTCTTCCTTCAAATGTAAATCCTGTAATATCTAATATTACATTGTTCTCTTTAACCTGAAAGCTACGGATAAAGTCCGCATTCTGGTTAACTGTTATATTGTATGTGGCTGCCATTAGTTTAGTAAACTCCTCAGTATGAAATCTAATCCAGCGTATCCCCACGTAATGGTAAGGTATATTACTGCTAAATTAGAGAGGGTTGTTAGGCTTTTGATTAGCTTTGATAATTCTGTTTGCATAATATGGATTCCTTGTTAAGTTTGTTACAATGTTATTTATCTAAATAAAAACCACAGAAAAAAGCCCAGGCAACAACAAGGAATGTAACAGCCTGGGCTACCACTTCTGCACGGAACCCCCACCACACAGACTGGTAACATTATTTATCAGACTGTGTAAGGATTAGTGGGCTTTCCTTTTTTGTTAGATTTAGCGGCAGAATGGTTTGGAGACTTTATTCCAAACCAATAATACTATAGTTCCTACATACTGAAAGAAACGTTCTAAACTATAGAAAATACTATTCATCTTCTTCTAGTTCATCCCATTCATCTGCTAGCTGTTCTAATACGTCTTTGTTAGCTTTCTTAGCTTTCTTAGGTTCTTCTTCCTTGCTTACTAGCTTAACTGCTACTCTTATCTTCTCAGCATTACCTGATGTATCCTGCACTGGTTTAGTATAAAACAAATGTGCTTGTAGCTGTTCATGTTGCCAAATCTTATACTCTGCATAAGTTTCTTCTAATGCATGTCTCTTAGCATGGTCTACTGTAGGGAATTCTGCATCTACATCTTCCCACTTATCATTTACTTTTTTTGTTATTGTTACTATCATTCTTGTTCTCCTCTTTAGCTACTCTGGCAGCTCTGGTTACTATATTAATTGCAAGTACATAATCATCTGCTGAAGGAGGTTTGTATTGAAACGGAACTCCTATTGTACTATATACTTTACGCCATTGACGTAGTGTGCGGTTGCTTCTGGTTAGAAGTTCATCAACTACTTGTTTAGGGTTAAAGTCTTCCTGACTCATTTGCCCATCTTCCTACCGGCGCCGTCCATCTTTTCTTGTAGAAAAGCTGCTGTGGCCAATAGTTTCATGTTACGGAGTGAACTGCCTGGGTGTGTTAGTCTCCACAGGAATTCAGCATCCTTAGCATTAAAACGTTTATATGTACTTAGATTGAATCTCTTTAATACTCTAAGTGTGTGATCAAACTGTTCTGGGGGTGCATTATAATTATGCATTATTCTTTTGCTGTGCTTAGCCAGCCAACTGTGTGCTTTAATATTATGGTGATTCCTTGCCCACCATTTATCAAATGCTTTGCATCTGCTAATATTCATTTTGGTTCTCCATTGCCTCTATATGCTGCTTTATCAAACTTTTGTTTAAAAACGCTTTGACTTCTTTGTAAGTCACTCATAGCAATAAACTCACGCATACTACACTTGTATAATTTGTAGCCTACATGGGTTCCTGCTAGTGTATTTAGCATAAGTTGCATGCTCCATCCACGCTCACTATTGTATTCCGTAGGTTCAACAAAACTTATTCCATTGATCCAACTCCATTCTTCTATTACTATCATGTGTATTTCTCTTTAGCTAACTTTTCTTGCTGTGCCATACGCACCTTGTGTGCATACTCTGCATCCAACACACTGCTTTTAGTGCCACTGCTAGCACTGTATTTGGTGTGGTGTTCTAAATCAACTGTTGCATATTTGTTTAATCCGTCCAATATATACTGTATATCCATCATTATAGGCTTGCGTTTCATATACAATCCATCATGTACCCACAGTAATATATCCTTGTCTACCAAACGTGCTTGTAGTTCTGTCATTACAATAGTCTCATAGCTTTGATACAAGTATGCCATAAAGCTGGTCCACTTGCCATTGTTGGTATTCTTCTTAAAGGTCTTTTGTAACATCTTATAGTCTGGATGCACCTTTACACAAGCTAATATATCTTTGTATATCTTACGTAGTGCAATAAACTTAGGGTGTGAAGTTAAGCGTTCATAGTCTTGTTCATTGTATATAACCTTGCTTACACTGCTGTATCCACTGTCAGGATCACTTCCAAAGCCAATTGCTTGCATAACATCCTTAACTAGTTTTAGTTTAAACTCATCACTAGCTTTAGTGTCTGTTAAACAGTTTGCTAGTTGTTTACGGAAGCCCGTCTTATCACTCAATAGCTCTGTTAGTATATTTGTATCAATACCCATGTCTACACCCAGTTGTTTGTAGTAACTGTATACACTACTACTTAGATCTACTTCATAACATGGACCCAATGCTGCGCCTCTTATAGCTTTGCTACAACTTTGTAATGCACTGCTTCCAGTGTAATAACGTCTACCGCTGAGTGCTACTGTGTATGTTTGTGGTATTAAGTGTGTAACTTTGCTAGTAAGTGGACATGTATTAGTATCATTTAATCCTAATGCTAGCTTATGTATCATAATAGCACGTCCTGTAGCTCTTTGAAACTTCTTTGAGTTGTTGTTTAGCCCTTTGCAATACTCAATGTAATGACCCAAATTAACTGTATCTATTTTAATATAGTCTATTTGCATATCATCACTCTTATCAGCTTCATACTCTTGTGCCCAAGCTTCTACAAATGTTTCTGCAGGTATCTTAGTTAATTGATCTATTAAATTAAAAGTTGGTGTTGCAATACTGTATCTCCCTACATAACCACGCTTTGTTGCCATCCATAGTGGATAGTTGCTGTGAAACCAATCAAACCACTTTAGACGTTTGCCTTCTTTAGTATATGTGTAAGTAAACATCTGTCTAATATCTTCTACTGGTATTTGTAGTTCATGTTCATCAGTTCCACCAGTAAAATGACTTTTGCTTAATACTTTAATTGGTAATAAGTTAAGCCACTTATGTGCTATTTCTTCATAGCTTGCACCTACGCTATTTTTTTTACTTGGTAATTGGAAAGTGTTCATTGCTGAAACTATTACTGCCTTAACAGGAAGTGCTTTCTCTTCTCTAGTGTGCTTGTAGGGGTTCATGTTCTTACTCCTTTAGATATACATGTATGTACTATACTATTATGCGTGACACCAAACGTATTACGTCCGTGACACCAAAGTTCTTTAAAAAAAGGCATATTAACTCCACACAAACAATGAGCTATCAACATCATTGTGGCTGTTATACTCTGGTAATTCAAAACTTATGTATTCTAGTATTTCCATACATACGTTTAATATGCTCCATAGTAGTGCTTTAAAGTCACTTGCTTTACGCCCTTTGCTTTTACACATCTCACTAAATGTTGTTCCATTACTTAATGTAATTTCCATTAATGCTTCAGTTCTTTCTTCAAACTGTACACTTTTACTAAAAGGAATATTGTTAGGCTGATCTGATTGTTCATCTGCATCAATTGCATTGTATACTGCACCTAATAACCATTCCCAATTCTCATTGCTTAGGTTGTTGCGTAGTGTGTCTAACTCTGATCCACGCATCTTACCGTTGTTTAGACCGCTATTCCAATCACTGGTTTGTCTCACAAAGTTATACTTGTGATGCTTTTTAATTTGTATTATTGCTTCTGGTAGTTTTAACATTACGCTGTCTCCTCTTCTAACATATTCCAAATAGCACAGTCTAATTGATTGTGAAACCTTGTGCTTGTATCTGGGTAAAGAGTGTGATGTAAGAACATTAGCCATCTAGCTTCCATGTAAATGTCACTTACTGTTGGACTTTCATATATTTTTCTGCTAGCAATCCATTCTGCTTTTGACCTCATGTTGCCATTTAGTGGACACTTCAGTTCGGTAGCTTTTAATAGCTCTGGTATTACTGCTTGTATTTTTTGATTCATGTTCATTGTATTTCTCCTTGTTGTATTGGGGGCCTTATGACCCCCTTTGTTGTTAAATGTGTATAGCGTTGTCTAATACTTTACAATAGTGTGCTATTTGCTTAACTACTGCACGTTGATTCTTGCTACGTTGATTGTCATCAAAGTCACCTGTTTCAATCTTAACGCCGTGGCATATTGCCCCAACATCTCTTTCCATGTCCAGGATTGCTTCTGCTAATTCTAATTCTGTTGTTGAAATTACTTCTACTGGCTCATTGTTTCCAATTGGGCTAGCTACTGAGTATGTTAATTTGTATTGCATTGTCTTTCTCCGTTTGTTGTATAAAAGTTTTCTTTTACATATATATTTATCAAAACACGTTCAAAACCGTTAATTACACCATCTTTTCCGCATTTCTTATATACATTATATAACATTATAAACAATCTGTCAACCTTTTATTGAGATCTATAGTGTATATAGAGCGGCGGCGTATACATATTATAACACTATTACATCTGCTTGTCAACCTTTGCATACGTATGCAAAGCAAACCATAAAAAAACCCAATACAACGTTTATGCTGTATTGGGTTTAGTGTGTATAAAGTAATGGGCAGATATCTGCTAATATTTCAATACTTGAAAGGAGCCAGCAACAATGTTGAGCTGATTACCCTTATACACTTGTAAGTTAGAATAGGACTTATTGAAAATAAAACATACCATCTTGGAGAAAATGTACACGTTGTCCTGTTTCTTTCTAACTACAATAGTATTTAGTATAAACTATCTATTGTGGTTTGTCAACCTTTAAGATGGAACTATTACATTTTGAATAGCTTCAGCATCTCTGGCTGCACGTTCTGTGTATCTTCTTTTGTGGTAATGCACGTTAGGAACTGTGCATCCTAGCTTTCTGCCAATGCTTGAAAGTGTTTCACCGTTTTCTAGTAAACGCATAATCTCATCTTGTAGTTGTTCACTGTTTTGCATTCCCATGTGTTTTGTTCCAAATTGAGTAAATCCGTTTTGTCCAGCCTGTGCTAGCAATTTACCTTTGCCATTAAACTTAGAATTAATTACTGCTCTGGGTGCTGAATTATGTAGTTCTAACCAGTCATTGATATCTGGTTCACTTGTTGCAACACCTATACAATTTTTGTAGAATCTATAGCAAACGTAGTCTCCAGGGCAATGTGCAAATAGTTTTTTTACTATGACAAAGTGAACTAATTTCTTATATTTCTCTATTGGAAGTGCTCTGTTAAAACTGCCTTTAAGACGTGTTAAAGAGGTGTTCTGGGGGTTATTGGGCATTGGGTTATCCTTGTAGTTTAGACGCTATATATAGCCCTTGTTGAGCGTCTAAGACGCCTAAAGTGACTACATATTGTTAGTATGTTCCACCATCTACTAGTGTTACTGTAATGGTGTCATTGATCCATTTTCCTGTAGCTGCATTATACTGTAAACTTTGCCCATTTGTTACGGCTGTTATTACTACATCACTTAAATCACCCAGTGATGTAACAGCACCTGTGCTGGTGTTTACCCACTGACTTTGACTTGAATCATATTTTAAAATTTGGTTATTTTGTACGTTAGTAACAGTAACATCACTTAGTTTATCTAGGTTAATTGAACCCTGAACGTCAGCGCCTTCTGCAGCATAGTGTGATTGTGTTCCTGTATTTAGTGATATCTGTGCCATAGTTTATAACTCCAATGCTGAATTGTATGTGGTGCATGCTACGTCCACAGTATTGTCTTCTGTTAATGTTAGTTCTTGCACTCTAAAGAATTGTTGAGTTTGACCTGCTAAAATGCCCCATCCAAATTCATCATGTCTAACTTCAATAATATCACCACTGCGTAATAATAATGCTTGGTGTGAAGCTGTAAATCCTAGTGTAAGTTCATTTCTGCTGATGTTTACTTGTTGTGTAATTAATGCTAATACTTGTGCTTGATCTGTAATCATAGTATAGTCTTCTTGTGATTCTAATATACTACCGTTATCTTCAATTGCAAATGCATCATTTTTAAATATAACAACATCATCATTATACTTTGTAGTAGGGTTATTAAATATACCTGTTGCTTTGTTTAGCTTACGTACTTTACTTGGCATACTTAATTGCATTTCACCAATAATATTATCTTTAGTAAATATTGCACTAGTTGGAATACCTACTTCTTCATTTTTCTTTTTAATACGGAATTGATATTTACCATCAACAAACAAACACATGCCGTTACATGTTTCCATTATCTCACCTACGTTGTCAAACAATTGTTTTTCTGTTTGTAGGAATCCATTAACGTTGTATCCTAGACCACCTCTACTGGCTTCACAGTCTATTCTTGCTTGTTGGAAACTAGCTAAGTCAACATTTAATCCAACTAGTAAATTACCATTTGCATCTCTGTCTAGACCTTTTCCAAATACATCTGAAATTAAATAATCATATAATACATCTGCAGGATTTTGATCTGTGCTTGATGTGTAATTGCCTGCTGTCATATCACCAATTACGTCACCATTAGATATTGTGCTTACATTTAGTATTTTTTTACCTACTTGAAGCATTGTAACTGTTGGAAGCTGTCCTGCATACTTCTCACCATCTGCTTGTAATTGAATTGCAAAATAACTTACACCTTGTAGTCTGTGAGCTGATGTCCATACACTTGCACCTACACTAGTTTGCATTGCTGTATCTACTGTTTGTGTAGTTGTTCCTGGATACCAATTACATATAATAGTTGGAGCGTATTTACTAATAAAGCCGCCCATAGTGTAACCACCACTACCGTTTGCTGTAAGTGTTCCGCCATTGCTAATGTCCCATACTGTAGTATCATTAAAATACATTTCTGATACTGTGCCAATTTCACCTTCACACATAGTTACTACCATATTAAACTTAGTAGTTCCAGATAAGTCACCACTTCCGTTTGAACTCTCAACAAATACACGTGTTCCGCCTATACGTTGTGTTCCATATAATACATATATTGGATCATTGTTTGATTGTTTGTTAACTAAAACATTACTACGTGCAACACGTGCGGCTTTTTCTGCTTTCTTTTGTGCTTTACGTTGTTGATTATAGCTGTAAAGAGCAATTGCTAATTTAATAAAGAATTTTGCTATTGAACTAAGACCCATCTGAATGTCTCCAAATGCTGTATTCTGCTTCAGGCTTTTCAATGATATGTTTTGTCATGCGTTTAGAATCATCTAAAATGCCCCAAGCCTGGTTCATGCATATGATGTAACTGCTTGGAAAGTATCTGTTTTGAACCATTACTATGTCTCCAGTTTGAGGTTGTACTACTTGTTTGTATCCGTGATCTTTAAACCACCCTTGCCATTTTTCTAATGGAAAAAAGGCTTTAGCAAAGCGTATTGCACTTTTTAAGTCATTGTATTTATTGTATACAAGACTACGTTCATCTGTGCCAAATCTCTTGTCATGCCATTCTAAAAAGAATGTAGCACAATCATTTTTACCACGTTCCCATGGTTGCCATTGTTTCTCTGCTAGCCAAATACCTAGTGTTTGTTGTTCTTCTTTTGTCATTAGACTTCTTTCCACTGAACTTCTTTTTGCACTTCTTTTGCAAAACTAAATCCATTGTCTGCTGGATGTAAATCATGTTGGCTGTTTTGATTAGTGTATCTTGTGCTTACTCTATCAAAGTCTGTCCAGTGTGAAGCTGTTTCAATACTAGCTGTAGTAGTATCACCTTCTCCACTTAACGCACCAGTAATGTTAGAAATATATCCTTGATATAATATAACTTCATGTGCAACTTTAAATTCTTCCATAAATGCTCTGTATATTGTTACAGGCTTATCTATGTATTCAAGTTCTTGTATAGTTTTTAATACACTTTGTGATGTTCCAGGTAAGTCAACAATGCCTGCTAATTGAATTTCTAATTTTTCAATTGCAAAGGTTGCACTATCAACAAAGTCAGTCATTTGTAACAAGCCACCGGCAGCAACGTATAGGTTGCCGTCTGTTAGTGTTAGATTATATGGTGCTTGTGTTAGGTAATAATTGTGTGTTGCATCAATGTTTATTGCTACACTATCAAAGTATTGTATACTTGATTCTGCTACAATTTCTTGTAAGGTTGCCATGGTTTATGTACCCTGCCATTGATCAAGATCAAATGATACGCTTACGTAGTAGAAGTCTTGATTATCTGTTTCCCAACTAAAGTCATCACTGTTTAATGTAACTACTGCGTGAGCTGGATCTTTGTATATAATTTGTCCTGTAGTACCTAAATTTCTAACAGGCCACGGTGCTCTAAATTTAGCTTCACCAAACACGTTTGCAGCTGTTCCACTTAGTGCTGTGTGTAAATTACCATTTTCATTTTCACCATCAATAAATACTTCACCTTGCATAAAAGCATTTGCTTCATCACTTGCAAATCCTTCAACATACCATATTACATCACCTGGGTTCATGTCTGTTATTAGTCTTGCCTGTGTTGTAGTGTTTTGTCCTGCTACATACGTAGCTCCCCATAAGATTCTAGTATTATTTTTAGATCTTAAATCAAAATGGAATGGTGTGCTTTGTCCATGTGCGGCTTGTGCAATAGCATGGAATATTTTAAAGTCATCTACTTTCATTGGTGGATAAACAACATCTAATGTCCATTTTGTATGTCCTGCACTGCGGGTATACTTAATACCACTTTGTGACATGTTAACAATAGTAGGTGAACTATAATTAACTTCTGCACTCATTGGTGATACGTGACGTGGCCATAGTTTTTGTGGATTAGGAAGATATGTATTAGTTGCCCATTGATCCTCTGTATTCCATACATCCTGTTCTTCAGCAGGTGTTACTACTGGTGGAACATATGTGTTTGGTTTAGCTTTTATTTTAAATAAACGTGTTGTATCAGTAAGGAATATTCCTCTACCGCCTGCACCTGTAACATCAATTGCACTTAAACGTCCATTAACATCTACACTAATATCATTATCTGTTGGCATAGTTTCACCAGCTGGAAGTGGAGTAGCAGTTACATCACCTGCAAACCAATAATCACCTTCCCAAACTGCGCCTGGTTGTGTAACATTGTTTACATCTTGATATTGAAATGTTTCTCCACCCGGTAGTATAGTTTGAAGTGTGCTAATTTCATGTACAATAACTGCTGATTCTTGTTTTAATATTGCACCAGCATCTGTAGTGTCTGCATTTAGATAAGGACACATACCACTGTCTGGCACTCCTGCTCTAATAAGTTTAACTTCTATATCAACATTTACACCTGACCCAGTATCTGTAATTACAAAACCAGCAGGTTCAGTTAAGCCGGCAAATTGTCCCTGAGGATATGTTAATATATCCATATATCCGGTACTAGAATCCCAATAGGCTTGATACTCAAAATCAAAAACTAATGTTGTTGGAATAGCAGGATAAACTGAACCTTGCTGGGCTGGGACGTTTCCATTAAATGAACCAGCATTAACTGTGGCTGTAACTCTTGCAAAACCCAAAACATTCCCGCCTGCGTTTACTGGCAAGTCAGCATTATCACCTTCTATTTGAATCCAATTAGCTAACTCAGCAGTGCTAAATCCCCAATCAGCTTGCAAAGATGTTTGAGTTATATTTTTAAATTCATGTGTTCCGGCTGTTGTATAGTTTTTGTTTAATGAACCTAAGTATAGTTCCTGTGTGCTTGGACGGTTTGTTTTAGCACTATCTGTAAACAGTTCTACCATAGTATTAACGCCAGTTGGGCCATTTATATAGTTTACATAAAAAGGTGTATCTATTTGGTTTGTTGATCCATTATTTGCAAAATTAAATGTACTCATCATTTGAAGAGGTGTAGTAGGAAGCACGTTCTGCTGCATTGTATTGTACATTATATCTGTTATACTACCTTGTGTACCACCAAAGTCACGTCTAATTGTTTTTGGAAACTTTGTATAACCATTTGGTGTAGGTTTCCCAACAGCAAATTGCCAAAGAGGTACTGTTTGTGTAGCGTATATAGTGTCATCTAAAAAGTCTAGATTAAATTGAGTTCCAGCTGCGTCAGCTGTGATATAAAAACTTGTAGAATCATTTGTTTGTAAATAATAAGCATTAGTAGCTCCATTTAATTCTGTTGTTGTAAAACCACTGCCTTCTAATTTTGTTGCACTTGCAAAACTATGTGGATGTAGTGTAGTAAATTTAAGTTTAGCTGCTGTTCCAACTACTTCTATACTAACACTAACTACAACAATACCGTTTTGCATACGCATAACTGCTTCAAGCATTGGCTGTAGCCAAAATTGGTATACTGTATTGTTACCACTAGCTTCTTCAAATGCTTCATTGTATTTGCCAGTGCCTGTTATAATATCTGATAGTGGAGTTGCACTTGGATTACCTCCAGGCCAAACATCATATGCCCCATCTTTTAAATTAAGCATGCGTTCTTGCCAACCTGATGTATCATTTCCAATATAAAGAGGATTAATGTAGAAGGTTGCTGGATTATTTGGATATGTAAATATTGATTTCATTAATAAATCCCCTGTTTGCCACGTTTGTTGTATGCACTTTGTATAATGCCTTCAACTTGTTTTCTATTTTTTAACAGAAACTCTGTGCCTGTTTGTGTATCAATTGCTTGTATAGTTATATTTATCTGAGGCTTGTCACCACCATTTCCAAAGCTCTCTTTGTTGCTTAGAATGTTAGCTGGACCTGTAATAAGTTCTGGACCTGCTTCACCAGCAATACCCATTTTTCCTGCACCTAGTCTACCACCGTCTGCAAAGTAATCAAATGGTCCCGGCGCCATTCCACCACCTGCAAATCCTGTTTGTAAGTAAGGCATTGGTCCTGGCATCATCCCACCACCAAACAGTCCCATTACGTCAAACGGTTTACTACCGCCTCCAAACAGTCCTCCAAACATTTTCATTATATCTTGGAACAGAGTTCCACCGTTCATGAAGTCTGTTAGAAGATCTGATAGCATTGATTTTAATGATCCTGCAAATGTTTCAAAGCCTAATGTACCATTAACTAATCCATCAGCAAATCTCTTATTGAAGTCATCATTAAATCCATCAACAAACTTCTCTGAATCTGTTCTCATATCTTCAGTTGCTTTTTTAAATTCCTTTGCACTACGGCCAATTGCCTTATTTGTTCCATCCATGCGTTGCTGTAATTTAAATTGTTTAGCAGCAATATCTTCAAGCAAATCTTTATACTCTTGCATATCTTCTCTGCCTTTGAATAACTCTGCTGCCTCTACTAAATCTTCTTCTGTTTTTCTCATTGCTGCACTTAGTGGATCATATCTGTCTTGAAGTGATTGTATTGCAAAGGCCTGTTCCTCTAGTTCAGTTTTAAGTCTCAATGCTGCCTCTGTTGCTTCTCCCATTATATCTGTAGCATGTACTAGAGTATTTGTTACTTCTACAACTGGAGCATTAAATGATAGAAACCCAAGGCCGCCTCTTAGCGCTGCGTCTGCCATTATATCTATAGCATTTACAGTTGTGTCTATTACTGGCGTCATGTGTGATAACATGTCAGTACTTGTTGTTATAGTTGGTATAAACTTTTCAGCCATTACATCATGTACATTAAATGCTATTTTACTCATGTGTGATAACATGTCAGTACTTGTTGTTATAGTTGGTATAAAGTTCTTAGACATTTCATCATGTACATCAAATGCTACATCTTGCATGTGTGATAAATGCCCAGTGGCTACGCTTATCTCCTTAGCAATCTCATTCTCTGGTCCACCAGTTATTTTGATAGGTCCTATTCCAGTAAATCCTTCAGGTGTCTTTTTAAATTGTTCTTCAAGATCTTTTAAGTCTTGTTCTAATAGAAGCACCTCAGCTGAGTTTCTCATCATTGCATCAGTTATGCCATCAACTAAATCAGGAACCTTAATAATCTGATCCCCAAGTTGGTCAAACCCGTTAGCTGCATTATCTATATCAATAGTAAAGTCAACCATTGGGCTACCTAGATTTGAGTCTACTAAGTCTTTTTCAAGTTTGCTATTTGCTGTTCTTAATTCTTCAAGTCTTTCTTTTGTTGACTTTATTTTGGCTTCTAATTCATCACCGTCAAATTCTTCAGTTGTTTCACCAAATGCTTTGTTCATTGCAAGCGTAGTGGCTGTTACTGCTGCTAATCCTGCTGCAACTGCAGCCCAACCAACACCACTCATACCAAGCACTCCTGCCATTCCTATTGCTAAAGTTCTCATTGCCATTGCTGCCTTAACGGCCCAACCTGCAAGTTTTAATAAAACTAATCCCTTGGCGGCTATAAGGAATAAGTCTGAATGTTTAGCAATGAACTTAATAGCGTCAGCTATCTTTAAAACTGCTGCAGCTAAGCCTTCACCTAATGCAACTGCCATTTCATCTATTGCTTCTTTATTCTTGTCTAAGAATGTTTGTACGTCACCTAATTGTTTCTTTAGTGCTGGAAATAATCCACTTTCCATTGTTGTCTTTTTAAATTGTAGCCAAGCGTCACCCATCATGGACACTTGTCCAGTAAATGTTAGGGCCATCTCAGCCGCAGCACCCTTAACACTTGTTGTGCCATTCTCAAATGCTTCTCTGATCATTTTCTCAGTTTGTTCAGCTGTGTACTGTACGCCTTCTTGGAAACCTAATAAACTCTTAACACCCTTTTCTCTAAACATATCAGCAGCCGCAATACCACCTGACATAGCTCTTTGTAACTGTCCAGCTACTTCTTCAAAGCTGAGTCCTGTAGCCGCTGCTATATCTCCAGTCATATCTAGAGAGTCTGATAATTGGTCTATTGAACTTACTGTTAATAGTAATGGAGCGGCATTAGCCATGTCTTCTAAACTAAATGCACTTCTACCTGCTGCTTCTTCAACTGTCTTTAGTGCTTTTGCGCCGTCTTCTGCAGATCCTGTAATAAACTTTAACTGTATATTAAGTTGTTCAAATTGTTTTGCTGTATCTAGAAACGCTTTTCCAAGTTTAAATCCTGCAAACGCTGCGGCGGCTGCACCAGCAGCAATTTTCATAGCGTTAAAGTTGGAATTTACTTTTTTACTACTGCCTTGTATTTTCTTTAACTGTTTATCAGTTTTGCCTAGGGCTGTTGCTGCCTTGTTATTGGCAATAATATCAATTTCATATCTACTTGTGCCACTCATAATATGCGTTTCCTTATAATTTAAGAGAAGTTACTTCTTCTCTTATTTTTGTTTTGTCTTTTTCAAGGCTGGGTCAACAATACCTCTAGGTGCCTGCATACTTGTAGGTCCACCTTTTTCAGAGCCATCAAGTATTGACGCATACCCAACACGGTTTGTTAATATAAGAATTTTCCTATACTTACTGCCAATGTTAAATTTACCAACTTTCTTCCACGCTTGTTTAGCCGCACCTGTGTCTACAGGAGTTCCTGTACGTAGGTTTTTGGTTAAGTCATCTGTCCACTGATGCCAGTCTTTATTGACGTCTTTTAATAAATCTTTCATTACTGCAGCACCTGTTTTCATATGACTTATCCTTTATTTGCGTTCTTCTGTTGTGCGTTCTTATATTCTATGTACTTAACCCAGCCTTCAAGCTCAAGATAAGACATATTATTCATAACCCATTCAACAGTATGACCTAATGTTTCTGCTATCCTAAAGATAAACATTAACTCTAGATCATCAGTTAGTTTCCCAGGCTTTCTTTTGCCTCATCTTTAGCTGAATTCATTGCACTTACAACACGGATGATCACGTCTGGATCTACTTCACGCATTAGTACAACTTTATCTGCATTTGTGAATACTCTGCTTCCGTCTTTGTTTAAAGATTTAGCTAAAAGAGTTTCAATTAAAGCTTCTACCATTGAACCTTTTGAATGTAAGTCAAGTATCTTCTTTTCAATCATAAAACTTGATGCTGTTTTAAAGTAGATAGTTGCGTCCCATTCAGGAACTTCAATGCTTTTTAATTCTTGACCTAGTGCGCCTCTAAAGTGTGTTTTAGCGTTGCCTAGTACGTTTACTGTTTTTGATTCTTCACTCATAATATATATTCCTTGTTTGTGTGATTAATATCACGGTTTGCGTTAGCCTCTTACTTCAGGGGAACTAACATAGTATCTTAAGCTACCCTCAATTAAGAGGATAGCTAAGATTTGTTTATTACTAGATAGTAATGTCTGTATATAGTTGACCAGTTCCAGTAAACGCTAAACTAGCGGTTTGGATGTCTCCTATTGCAGCATTATTATCTATGCTAGTAACAACTGCGTTGCCAGTAAAGCTCATAGTTCCAGCTGCAACAGGGTAAAATACCACTGCTACTTCTGTTCCTACAACTACTTCATTGGCTGCTATCTGTGCTGGAGTCATACCAGCGGCACTAGCTGTATCTGTAAAGTTAGCATCACAGCTACCTTCCCAAGATTTCAGTCCCGCTTTATATTCTTTCCAACCCGGTCCACCCATGAAAGCACACTCTAGCGTTTCCGCTGATTGTGTAACTGTCCATGAAGTTAACATAGCAACATTGGTGCCTCCTACTGAGAGAGCTCCGTCTTTTCCTGCATAACATGTCATAATGTTTCTTCCTTATATTTGATTTATTGTGTAACAGTATTCAATTGTGAACACCATCTTACAACTTGCATACGGGGCTGATTCCCCGGTTTGCACAGTCTCTACTCTTGAGAGCCTAATATCCTCTACAGTTCCGCCCAAGGACCTATCTGCCATTAGTGTATTTTCAATAGCTTCCACAGCAATGTTACGCTGGGTATCTCTTTCTCTTCCACCAATCAATAGTACTAAATCCACTTCCATAATGCCTTCTCTCATCAAGCCACCTTTTGCGCCCATTGCCATTGATATGTCAGCAATTTCTTCATCTGATGTTTCTAAGAATACAGCTGGAAATGCTGTTTTGGCTAATTGGTCTGGAATTATTGGATTCCTCTCAACTACGCCTAGCCTTACACTGCGTTGTGATTTCAGTAAGTTCATTACTGAAACTATTATATCTTCCCTGCGTGCCATTATCTATACAACCTAGTTTGACTTGCTTGAATAACGTCCGTATTAATGTCAATAGTTCCGTCTCCGTCAAAGTCATATTGTATACCTACGCCAAATTGTAATTCCCATTCTTCCTGGAATCTGTCTTTATAAAAAACAAATTGCTCTCTGAAAGGATCACCTTCTGGTCTAAATGTAGATAGTTTAGGTAATATATAAGCATACATTGCTTGGTAAACACAGCTTTTAGTCCATTGTGCTTCAACTAGTTTGCTAGAATCAAACGTACTTCTGCTGTAGAACTTATTCCACCATTTAAATTGAATTAAGTTAATAACATCAATTTGAGCTTTAGCTAGTTCATCTGACCAGTCATCTACACCCTGTTCAAAAACTTCAGGTGCATATTCTTGTAAATTTGTATTGTTAGCAAATGCCATTTTCTTCTCCTGTAGTGTTGTTGCTAGTGGACATTTCTGCCCACCAGCTACCTAAATAATTAGGCTGTCTTATGCTGTACCTACTGTTACACCACGTGTTGCATCAATTACTGCTGAACCAAATGCAATTGAAGCTACAATATCTGTACCAACTGCTGCTGCTCTGCGTTCAAATTCAACTTTAACGCCACCTTGTGTTGCCATTCTTACTGCGTCCTGTGAGAACACTGCAAAGTCTGGAGTAGTAAGGCCTGTGTTAGCTGCATTAAATGCTGCTGAAACAAAACATGGAACGCCTGCAATCATGCCCAAGAAACCTGAACGCATTGCTGCATTTTGTGTTTCAGAACCTGCAAAGCCTGCATTACCAATAACTTTCATAAAGTCACCGTATTTTGCTGCTGATACTACACAGTTTAGAGGACCAGTTTCACCAGCGTCTCTAATTGTACCAATTGCGTTGTATAGATCATCTAGCAATGTAACTGCGCCGCCTGCTGGAGCAACTACTGTTAGTGCGCCTAAGTTAGCTGAAACCCTAGAATCTACAGAATCTGCAATAGCGGATCCTAAAATTCTGCCAAAGTTGTTAAAATCAACTCCACCTAGATCTCTAATTACAGAACGTGCTGCAAGTAAATCTAACATAATTGTTGTAGGTGTGTTAGTAGGAAGAACTGCAGCAAAATCTATTTCAATTTCCTGTGTCTGTGAGCCAGCATTGTTAACAACAGTTTGTACAGGTACTGTACCCATTACTGCTATTTGTGCTGAAGAACTACCTTCCCCTACTTCTACAATAGGAATCATGCTACCATTGAGGTAGAGTGAGTTTTCTTGTGCAGCGTAAACTGTTGCTGCTTGTGTTGGAATCATTAAGGCTTTTAAGTTGATGCCTGATCCATATTCATTTGCGTATGCCATTTTATTGTCTCCTAATAATGGTTATGTTATTAATTAAACTTTCCCTTGCGTCTTCATCTTTGTATAGATTTTTCTGTGCTCAGGATTGTTCATATCAAGTTGTGCTAAGTCCAAACTCTGTGGGTTAGCGTTTTGCGTATTACCTGTGCTTCCAGCCCCTGAAGGACCTGCACTTTTAAAATACTGGTTGCTTGATAGGAATTCCTCTACTAGATTGTCAACACTCATAGGATCCGCATTATCTGTGTACCTCTGCTTGCCGTCTACTCCAGTAACAATTACGTTACCATCTGCACCTAGTTGGATATTCTTTCTCAATAGTTGAGCCACATGATCTGGACTTACTGCTTTAGCACGGCTTGCGGCCGTCATCAAACTTCCGTCAATCTTAATAGTTTCAAGTTCAGAACGTAGTGCTGATAGTTCCCCATCTGCTTTCTCTTTCTGTTTCTTGAGAACACCATTAAAATCTTCTTTTTTAATCAGTTGCTCTTCCTCAATCTGTTCTTTCAAACCTTTGAGTGCTTTGTATTCTTCCACGTCAACATTTTCATACTTCTTGTTCACTTGGTGTATACGCTTTCCAATTAATTCATTTACTTCTTCTTGTGTAA
>Ga0308015_10000362_pt1 | contig 21706 bp, 2 predicted proteins | sample Neamet231_FD_203128 | JGI IMG/M metagenome (GOLD analysis project Ga0308015, IMG submission 203128) | Marine microbial communities from water near the shore, Antarctic Ocean - #231 | ecosystem: Environmental > Aquatic > Marine > Unclassified | place: Southern Ocean | collected 2014-07-28
GTTCTTCTTGTGTTTTCCTCTTTTCATCTTCTTCTTAGGTTCATTGAATTTTTCTTGTTGGTTTGATCTTCCATCGTCTTCTCCGTCTTCTTCATGTACTAGATCTTGCATCTCGAATTTGTCGTTCACTTTTGCATTCGTTCTATGTGCCTTTACTATGATTTCGGTTCGTTTTATCTCACTTTCGGTGTCGTCTGTCTTGTCGATGTTTCTCGTAGCTTTTGCTTCTTTGATCTTACATTTGTCTACTTCCGCTTTGGTAAACCATTTAATGAATACACATGGGTCACGTTGACTTTGTGTCATCTGCATGGGTCCATTGCAGTGTGATACTACTTCTGCAAAGTATTGTCTTGCTGCTTGTTTCAGTCCGTATATGGCATTCACTAGTAGCCAGAGTGTGTCTTTGCCGTGAATTGCGTAGTCCTCCATGTTACAGAATGGCTTCGGTAGTGTGGTGTACACTTTGTAGTCCATGACACCTTCGCAAAACGCTTTCGAGTCGTCTGCCATTCGTATGTGCAGTTTGAACATTGTTGCGATGACTAAGAGTAGCATCATTGATCCGAGATGCATCACTGGTGCAAATGTGCCGTATTCATCGAATTGTCGACCTGCTCGTTGTTTGAATCCTCTCAGTGTGAGTCTCAGTCGTAGTCTTGCAAAGACCATCTTAGATGTTATGTGGCACTTCTTGAGTTTTCGGACAATTACCCATTTCGTGTCGACCGGGTCACATCCCTCTAAGTCTTTCATTACTGTTGGATCGTTTCTGTCGCAGGTGATGAATGATCCTGTGTCTCTCATATGATCTACTTCTCCTTTTGCTTCTTTGAATGTTTCTGCACCTTCGCCGTCTGGTCTGGCTAGTTGTGCTGTTATGTCCTTTGCTGGTTCCCAGTCGTCTGCCGTTTTCCAACCTTCGTGGTATGCGTTTGTTACTTCCGTTTTTGTCTTACAGATGTTCGCGTATTGCCATGAGTTGTTGGCTTGGTATTCGGCTGTTGCTTTGTATATCTCTGGATCCATGTCGCCGTCTTTCGCTAATTGTTCGGCTATTGTTTGACATGCATTTTCGTCTCCTTCCATCAATGTTTTCAGTGCTTCCATCAATTTCTGACGTGCTCCTGGTTGTAGGTGTGCTTTGTCTGCGCGGTTTAGGTCTTCTTCAGTTGCTCCTTTACTTATAGCAATTCTTCTGAAGTCTGCTTTCCATCTATCTCCTACTGACTTGATGAATTTTCTTTCCTCTTTCGCCTTTGGTGATTGTGCTTTGGCTCTTGTTTTCTCTTCATTCTTCTTTTCTTGTGCCATTGCTTGTGGATCATCTGCTTTTCGTAGTTTCCAAGTCGTCTTTGTGGTTGTTTGTGCTACTTTTGCTCGTTTCCAACGTTCGTCAATGCTCTGGCTGTTTCGCCGCATGGTTCTGGGGTACATACTTCCTTCTTGTTCGCTGGCTTCTTGAGTCTCGTTGTCTTGAGTTCGGGGTGCCTTGGATTGTGTATTGACTAGATATGTGTGCAGTTCGGTCTCCTTTTCAGAGCTGTCGTCTCTTTCGTGCTGTGTTTCCTCCTGGGAATTCATCGTGAGACAATTCCTCTGGATTTTTGCCAGTAGAGTTCTGGGGTATCTACTTTCGTTTTCCGGCTGAGCCTGGTCGAATTTGCACCTCGAGGTTGTGGTGTGAGTCCTGTTATGGCTTGGGTCGATTGGCGTATCTAGTAATAGGCGGTTGTGTCGTTGTTGTTGTCTTTTGAGGTTTGTCAATCTCATTCTGTATAGTTCTTTTTCTTCTTGTTCATCTTGTTTTCGTTCTTCGTCTGTACGAGTTGTTGCTTGACATGTTCTTGCGTGTACTCTGTTTGCGAGATTTCGGCATGATTCTTTCGCCTTTTCGGCTTCTCGTTTCTTTATGTCGTTCTCTTCAGCTAATTTCAGGTATCCGTCGTAGTATTGTAGAACTTCTGTTAATATGTGTGTGTGCATGTGGCCGTTGATTGCGTTTCCAATAGCTCTTCGTGCTTTGTATAGGTCATGTGGTAGGTGATGTAATGGTATGCCTTGCAATGCTGCCAATCCTTCAAGTGTGATCTCTTCTATTAAGGATGTCTTGCGGTGTTTAATGAGGATGAAGATTCGGTTCTGAGTACGGATGCATGGTGATATTCCGTCTTGTCCCCAAACAATGTGTTCTGTTGTTCGATACGTATTCAGTTCTTTCGATCCTGTGCTGATGTAGATGGTCCCTTTGCGATGAGGTTTGTATTGTTGGTAGACTTGTCCTCTATCTGGTGTCATTTCTTTCTTCGCACAGAACACGGTGGTGTACGTTGGGTTTCCTTCAAGGAATTGGCCAATCGTCATTCGTTCCGTTGGTGGTGTTTCATCCGTCGTTGTCAGTGGTATTGAAATGTCACCCTTGATGTGGTGTACATCTCCTCGTATTGCTATGCACCATATTCTTTCGCGGTATTGTGGTACATTTAACTTCGCAAGTTGGATGACGCCATAGCTGAAATGGTATCCGTCTTTACCAGCGTTGTCTGCCATCTTTTCAAATGATTTGCCTCCATCAATGTGTAGAAAGTTTCGCACTTGTTCTCCTATGATGATGTCTGGTCTTGATCGCATCAAGGTCTTCAGTAGTGGGTACAGTGTTTTGCTGTTTGGTCCTTTCCATCCGAGTTGTTTTCCTGCGATTGAGAAGTCTTGACACGGTGGTGACATCATTACTATGTTGTGTTTTGGTACTTCAGTAATGTTCGTGGTTGCTATGTCTTCAAAAGTCGGGATGTTGTTGTGGTGGTATTGTAGTAGTTTTCTCAGTGTTGGGTCGTTCTCACATAGTGCCACAACTTGTGCTCTAATTCCTGTGTTTCTCATTGCTTCTTGTAGTGCTCGTATGGTGCTTCCTGTGCCACTGTATATACAGAATATTCGTATTTGAGCTAGTCGGTGATAGAGATTTCCGCATATGATCTTGTCGTTTCTGCTTATTCTCGCGACTGTGCATGTCAGGTGTTGGTCCATCGTGTTTGACTGGGATAGTATTGCTTGTCTTGATCTGCAGAGTCGTTGTTTGCTTTCGTATTCTTTTGTCATTGGGTTCCATGTCTCTTCGACTTTCTTCTTTCTTTCTCTCTTTCCTCGACTTATTTGTGTGACAGTTTCTGGTATTTCCTCATCTTCCTCCTCGTGTTCTCCTGCGTCACTGTCTGTGTCGTCTTCGTCTTGGTATGGTCCGCCTAGTGCTTTCCTTCGCGCTTCAATCGCTTCGGTGATAAGTATGTCTGATCCTGTTCCGGATAGTAGTGCTAATGCTTGAGTGATGAGTGCTTTCTCGGTTGCCATTGCTATCGGGTCTAGATGTGTTTTGTTTCTTAGCATCTCGTCCAGTATCGCTCCGCGTTCTGTCTTGTCGTTGAACATTGCTTTCTCTGCTAGGCTCCATTTCATGTATTGCTTGTCTAGTCTTTGTTGAGCTGCAAATCGTTCTCCCAAGATGTCTCCATATACTACTCTGCTGTCCAGTGTGTAGTGATGTCGAACGAATATCGTCGGGTTTTTGCCAGGTGAGAATGCGAGTGCTCCTCCTCCGTGTGATGGTCTTCCGCACCAGTACATGATTTCGCATCGTTCGTTTCTTCCTGATTTGACTCGGTTGTCTTTTGGTAAGTTGACGTACATTACTGTGCCTGCTGGGATGAAGTCTTTGATATGAGCTCGTACTCCAAATCTTTCTTCCAAAGGTGATAGATCTGATCCTTCACACCAGTGTGCGTTCATTGATTCTGCCTTCATTATGATCATGTGGTGTAACATGAAGTTGGGGAATCCTGAAGAGCTCAAGCTTGATACTCCTCCTTGAAATAGGGTTTGGATCTTTGATTCGACAAAGTTTTGGTGTTGGCTATATGGTGCTGATTGGAACTCTGTTATGAAGTGTTGGTGTCTCCAGATCTTCATCTCAATACACATCATGTTACTGGCGTGGTCAGTGCATAGTTTGCTGATGTTGAGTGCTACTCTCTTGTATGTCACGTCTTTTGCCTTCATAAGTGCGCGGTATTCTTCGAATTGTATGTGTAGGTCGGCTTGGTCTGATATGCTCTTCACATACATGTACTTTGTCTTCATGCATACGATGACCAGCATGTATGTTGCACCGCAGATTGATGGTGTAAATGGTCCGATGACATCTGCACTTATGTCGGTTCCTGGTCCTTTTGGCTTATCTGTGTGTGGGCTACTGGTGTTCTTGGTGCTTTTCTTCGAGTTCTTTCCTCTTTGGCAGTGTCTGCATAGTTTCTTCTTGCCTAATTTTGTGTACATTTGTTGTTTTGTCTGAAGGTTTTCCATGCCATCCATGATGCCCTTGGTGATTGTTTCGTCCAGTGTCCTTTCTCCACAGTGTGACAGTGCAGCGTGTGCCGTTTCTCGTTCTCTTTCTTCTTCTATGGCTATTGCTTGCGGTGTTCGTTTGTCTAGTTGTCCTCTTGGTGTGCGTATTCTTTTCTTTGGTGTTCCTTGTGTTGTCTCTCCTGCTTTCATTGCTCTTAGTTTCGGTAGAGTCCACTCCCTGTGTGATTTCATGTCGTATTTCTTCGCCTTTGCCTTATTCTTTCTTTCTCGGTCCCTCGATCCGTATGACCTACTTGATTGTTCTTCTAGTATTCTGTTCACTTCTTGAATCGGTGTTTCACCTCTCGAATTCTTCTCTTTTGGGTCTCTGTTCATCCATGTGTCTCTTTGTTGGTATCTCATCTCATTCCTTACATCTTGTGCATCTTTAATTATGATTGGTTTGAGTGTTTCCTTCTCGTGATTTGGATCGCGGTTTCTTCCTACTTTCATCATGAAGTCTTCGATCGATATCTTGTTCTCTTCTTCGTGTGAGACCTTGTTTGTCACGCTTCTTGCTTTCGTGCTACCAGTGTTGTCGTTGACCACTAACCAAGGTTTTGAGGTTTGCTGATATCGTTGCATGAGTGTGATTGTGTACATCTGCTAGAGAAAATTCTCCTGTGCTTTCATCTCCTGAGTCTTCATCTCCTGATTCTTGGTCTTCGCCTGACTCGTAATCATCATGTTGATGGTAGTAAACTACATGGTGATCAGCTTGTGTTGAAGTGCACGAGTAGTAGTGTATGCCTGGTTCATCAGTTGCTCTTGTGGCCGGGTCTGTTGTGTAACCGTTTAGTGCTTTGGTCTTGCTCCTACATGTAACTGAATTCCTGTATAGTGTAAGTTGCATTCTTTCCTCAATTTCTTCTCTTGCTTCTGTCTTGTCTAGGAGTGTGTGTTTGGCTTTTGCTGTAGACCATCTGTTGCTCTCTATTACTTTCGCGTGTGCACAGTCTTTCAGTAATGATTCCAATACGGTGTCTTCTTCCATTTCGTGCATGTCGCCGCCGTGACAGTATAGTAGTTTGGCCATTTGTTCGTGAAGTGTATGGGCATTGGATTCGTCGCCTGCACCGAATGTTTCGCCATGTCTTCTCTGATTTTCTTCCAATACGTGCATTGGTTTGAAGCCATCGGGTATGTAGTCAAGTGGGTTGTCCACACTCTCGGGATGGTATGCATCTTCTACTGGTGGTTGATCGGAGTCTTCATTCATTGGGTCGTCATGACATTGAATGTGTTCATTCGGTCTCGGTAATTTATAGACAGCTTGTTTATCTAAGTAGCTTTGTCTTCGCCTGGCACGGTCTCCTTCTTCTTGCCATGAGCCGTCATCCTCTTGTGCCTCTGGTTGCACGATTGGTACAGGTTGCACGATTGGTACACTTCGTGGTCGCTTATTTGATATTGGTCTGGTTTGTTCTTTTCTATGCTTTGTTCCATAAATCTCAGGGCTCCATCTGGAGTATTTGGCTTTGTAGAAGTCGACGGTGTATTTTGGGTTGTTGGTGCAGAGTCTCGGTGCTCGCATGGATCCTTTCTCTGTCTCGCAGTATCTATCAAATTCTTTTAGCTTGGTGGCGTAGTAGTCTTCATACATTTCTTTGTAGATTCTCCAGTATATGTTTATGCCGACTGGGGTATTGTTGTCGATCGGTTTCTCATGGATGTTGTGGTTTAGTTTTTGATTCCAAGTGATGTCCATCGGCGCTCTTTGGTTCGGAAAGAAGTTCTTGCGGACGAATGTATCTGTTGTCATATCTTTCCCGCCTCTGTTGTTGCGTTCCCATTCCAGCCATTCTTTCGCGCTGTCTTCAGTGATTGGGAATTGTGGAAATAGTCCTCCTTTGGAGACGTGTTTTCTGCCTTCGTATCTGTATACACTTGTGGGTAATCGGTCACGTAGAAATGCTCTGTCATCGTTTTCTTTCATCAGTGATCGATTGTGTATGTCACGGAGTTTGGCACTTGCTTCTTCTTCACGTTGACCTTTGTCTCTGGTTTTGTGGTATTCATTTGAGTAGTCTTGTACGTTGCCGTTGTTTCCGTTCTCGTATCGGTCATGTACGAAAGTTGACGTTGGCTTCGAGTATGTTTCTGAGATTATGTCTTCAAGTAGTTTCAGATGTTGTGCAGCTAAGTTCGGGTAGAGATCTTGGTATATATGAAAGAATATGTTAGTTTTGGACATGTGGATGTCGACTCCACGTTCATCTGTTTTGAATGAAAGGTAGAAGATGTCCTTCTCTAGGATGATGTTTGGGTGTCTGCGGTAGCCGTTCCAAACGTGATCGTAGGTCTCGTTCCAAACGTGATCGCTTGGGAATTTGAGTGGTTTGCTTGAACCTGTTCGTGATTCTATTTCGTGATATAGCCAATTTCGAGCGCTCGTGATACCGTTGTTGGCTACTGTGATGAATGGTGGTGTCATCTCATTCAATGGGTGTTGTAATGTCATGAATAGATCACTGCCGTGTCTTGCATAATCACATCGATGATCACGACTTTTGCATTCGGTGTGGTCTTCGTCTACGTCATCGTATGCATCAGAGATCGACTTGTGTGTTTCAATGTCGTACTGTTTGGCGCCTTCTGATGGATCTCCTATAAAGACTTGTTGGGACTCTTGTGCATCCACGCCCTTCTTGGTCTTGTGTAGTGTCAAGCACTGACCGTTATGGAACATCTTGGTGCTGTGCTTGTGTAGTCTCCGGTCTAAGCATCTTGAGTCTCTTTTCATGAATTCGGGATCAGACATGATCGGTTGTGATCTCTCTAAGTGTTTGGTTTGGCTGATAGTCCACAGTGTCGGGGCACTTGGTATGGATTGTATGTGCACTAGTTCTTCTCTCGCTTGGTTTGGATATAGGTCGCTGAAGACCAGGTAGAAGTCATTTTCGTTCAGTAGTTGGTCGGAGTTGAAGCGCAAGTGATCATATCGTTGGATGTTGTCGCTTCGTATGATGATGTCATTGATTCTTATCAGTCTATTTTCATCTTCTCGTCCTTGAATTCGTGGGATTGTATGGTCCATGCCATCACAGTTTCTCCATACTGTGTGGTCCATTTCATCCGGATCTTGTGCTAGTCTCTCAATTCTGCATGGGATTTCAGGGTTCCTTTTATCTTCTTCCATGGTTTCAGCTGCTTGTGCTTCATCTTTTGCAGTAGTCAGTTTGTCATGTTTCCTCTGCCTGTATAACTTGATGCGATGTGTATGTCGTCTTCGCCATCTCCATCGGTGTTCGTTTCGTATCCATGTTATTGCTGTGTCGAATCCTCCACTTGCAATTACTTGCCATGATGGGGTTGCTCTCTGTGGTAGTCCTTGATCGCGTCGTTTCTTCTCAGCTTTGGGATAGTACTTCTTCTTGACTTCTTCACCGTAGTGTGTATTTTGTGGCATCCATGTTGATTCTCGCGTCCTCAGGATATGTTCTCGGTCGCTTACTCCTTGACGTAAAATGTCCTTATCTTGAGCTACTACTCGTTGTCTCAGTTCTTTTGTTAGAACCTCAGCCATTTCTCTTGAGTGATCAGATCCTCGTAGCCACCATTTCTGTTTGTCCTTCGTGTTTCGTCGGTGTAGTGGTATGTTGGTTCTGGTGTTATCTCCTTTCTCCAAGTGTGCTGTTTGTTCATTTGTGAATGCTGTAATGATCTTCGCGTTGCGGTTGTGGTCTGCGATGATCTTCGCCGTTTGTGTTTCATTCTTTGCTAGTATGTATTTTCTTCTGTCTTCAATGGTTTGTACTGTCGCTTCGAGTCTTGCTTTTGCTACTTGTCCAGCACTCGGTCGTTTCATTTCCATATGAGCTTGTTTCCATGAGATTATTTGCTCTAACATCGTATCTGCATCGTCGGTATGAAGTGCTCCGATCCGTGCATTGTCTGTCCATTCTCCGTCGAAGTGTTGATTCTCACTCAGATCATCATGATTTAGAGGTCCTGATGCATATTGTACTCCCTCATGTGTGTGTATGCCTGAGCGGTGTGCTTCGAGGTTGATCTTCCGTATTTGTGCTACAATGTCTACTCTTCCTTGTATTGCGCTCCATCCTGCAATTTGTGCATTGTCTTCGCCTGATTCGCCTGTTTCGTTGTTGAATTGGGCTCCTTCGCCATATAATTGGTCTTGTTCTGCCGTCATAGTGATGTCGATGGTTTTGTCCGATGAGTGTTGTTGATCTTTGCATCGGTGTTCTTTCGGGTATTCTTCGATTCGTTGTTCTAATGTGAGCGTATGATGGATTGTGTTCTGTATGATCAGTGTGGCTTTGGTTTGCTCTTCAAATTGTTGAGCGCTAGCTTCGGCGCAATGTTTGACATATGCTATTCCTGCATTGTCATTTCTGCTGCGTCTTTCATCTATGGTCATCTTTTCTTCAATCTGTTGTCTCGCTATGAACTCCATGTTGTGTATTCTTTGTGCTTCTGTTGTTATCTTCTGGAAATTGATGTCTTGGATGTTCTCTTCAATGGATTTTATGCTTTGAGCTCTGATGTCGCATTCGGACTCTGCTGTGTTTCGGTATGATTCCAGTCGTTGTAAATGAAGGGCGAATTCCTGCTCGTAATACTGTCGTAGTGCTACTTGTTGTCCACTCCTACTTCCGTTGTCGATGGGTGTTTCATCAATATGTTCTTGCATCTTTCTCATGTGGCTTTCGACTTTCGTGAATCGTTTGATGTCACGATTGACTTGAGCTTTATATATGGCGTCGGTTGCCATACTCGCTCTTTCGAGTTCATCTTGGACAAAGAGAGTAGCCATCACTTCTCGTAATACTTGGTCTAGACATGAGTCTTGGTAGAAGCCGGATATGACATGTGTTCCTTCGATGATGACTAGTCGGGTGCCATCGAACTCGAACTGTTCTCGTCTGATCCATATCCATTTTGCGAATTGTGCGCTTTTGTGATATCTGTTTCGCATAGGTCCATCACCAGTGTTGGGGTATGATGTACTGTCGGCTCCTCTCGGTACTGTATACTTATTTTGTTCTCTCGCTCTTTCTTGTAGTCGGTATCGTGTCAGCCAGAAGTGCCCTTTGTCATATTGTTCAGACATCATGTTACCAAGAGTTCCTGGTGTTTTTGAGTCTCTCCATGTGTTGCCTTGTGATTCTAAATCCATCCTTGTTAATCCTTGATTGTAGGGGTTTCTGTTCAGTGTTTGTATCTCGTCTGGATGGGGATCGCTGTTGTCGCTTGAGTCTTCTGCCAAGGCGTATTCATGATGGTTGTGTTTAAATGGTCTAGTGCTTTTCTTCGCTCCTTCTCCTAGTGTTTCCGGTGCCACGAAATGTGATCCTTTTCCGCAGTTTTGTGCATAGCATTGTGCTGGGTATTGTTGGCACTTCCAACACACTGGTTGGTTTTCGACCGAGATGTCTGGCTTTTTCATGTTCTTGTAGTTCTTCAAATAAGCTCCTTCATCATAGTGTTCGCTTCCGTTTCTGATGGTCTCCATTGTCGCAAGTCCTTCCTCTGTGAACATCTCTTTTACGATGAGGTTTCGAGTGATCTCTCTGGGATAGTGGTAGCTGTGTCTACCTTCTCTCTCTTGGTTGTCATGATGTGTTGATTCTTTCATTGTGTTTCCTGAACCTCGTAATGGTGTTGGTGGTCTCTTCAAGTTATAGCCTCCTTCGTCTAATTCATTGTCGAGGTGGTGTGACCTTATCACGTCTTCTGTCAGTTTAGATCCGTATGTCAGCGCTGTATCCGTTATTTCAACTCCATCCTCATCTCTTGCGTTGTATATTGGTCGTAAAATCTCATTTCTGATATCCACTGTTCTTCCCGCGTCTTGTACAAATTGTTGATTGGCTCTCCACAGAACTTGTCCTTGTACGTCGGTGTCCATTAACATTGTGCCATTTCGTATGTAATGTTCTTCGTTCGTGAGATCTTTATTTTGATGACGTGTCGCATTTCCGTGTCCTACTTGATGGAGTGGTACTGTCGTCAAGGGTAATTCTTGTGAGTTGTTCGGATTCCACGCCATTATTAGTTTGTATGAGTGGCTATGTTGCTCGGGATAGTTGATCGGTAAAGCTTCTCGTGGTTTCTCGTCATGATGTGTGGCGTTGATGTACAATTCCATGTTCGCGTGTTCTGTTGGCAATGATGCTCGGTTGATCGGTACTAAGTGGTTTCCTGTTGCTTCAATCCTTTGTGCGTTATGTGATAATGTCTTCTGAGTATTTCCTGTTCGTTCTCTCGTTGTGACGTGACGCATTCCTGCTGTTAGTCGTGATGCTATCAATGCCTCTTTCTCTTGTTCTGTCAGTGCGCATCGTTCACCTTCCACTTGTTTCGATATGACATTTCCGTTCTCAAATTCTCTTATCATGATTCGTCCATTGCAGTCTTGAGTGAAGTCCATTGTGTGAGCCGTCGATGGTGTGAATAGTCTCTTCGTTCCATCTGATCGAGTTTCTGATATCTGACTCTCATATTGCTCGCGAGCTTTGTTGTATTTCCTCTTTGTGTCTTCTGCTTCCCAGTGTGATATTCCCGTTGGTTGTTTTTGCATCATCACTAGTTTGTGCGCTGCATTGTTGGCTCGTGCATGTAGTTGGTGTTCTTTACGTCCTTCGTTGGATCTCTCGAAATCGAGTCCAGAGTATATGATTGCGATCTCGTCAAGTTGTTTTCCTCTCACATTGTGTTCTAGAATTGCTGCTTGGTCTAGTACTTCGATGTATGTGTTGTGATGGTTGAAATTCGGGTCTGCTTGCATTATGTTCATGTAATTTCTGAGCCTGTGCTCGTCTTGGTCTGTGGCTATTTTTCCTCGCGGTTTTTGTAATTCTGATTGTCTTTGTTGCGCTTCCTTTTCGTCTTCGTCTTCTTCACGTTTCTCTTCTTGTTCTTGCGAATCTTCTTTTGTCTCTTCTTCTTCTTGCACATCGATATCCATTCTATCTTCTGATTGTGAGTTCAATGGCATATTTGTGTGGTGTTTCTTCAGTTCGTCGTAGTCAGCGAAATTCGTCCTTTTCAACTTGACTGTACTTGGGTTCTTCGTCTTCTTCAGGATCGGATATTTCAGTGACATTGCCCTTAGTATGTTTCCAGTTTTGTTGTTTTTCTTTTCTTGAGCTGTGTCGTGAAATGTCTTCATGGATTCTCTCCTCATGAATCTTTGTCTTCGTTCTGGTTCATCACTATCTTTTGAAGTCTCGGTCCTCAGTATCTCTTCTATTTTCTGTGCAGCCATTTGTTTTTCAGCGATGTCTCTTTCCACCAAGTAGTTTTTCTCTTCGATCTGTTGCATCGTCATTGGGTGTGTGCCTCGTTCCATTGACAGTGTTGTCTCGAGTGTTTTTACTCTAACGTGTGTCGGATCTTCCTTGCTCTTGATGTGTGCATTCCATGATAATACTTTTTCTCCCCATGGTCGACGGTCGGGTTGAGTTATGGCTGCGTCGAATTCTTTGAGCAAGTCTGGGTCGATTTGAGTTGTGGTCTCCTTTTGTTTGGCTCTCGCTTGTGCACATGAATCGTCTCCTCTCAGGCTCCTCGCTGATGCCTTGACATTGGTTTGAGGTGTTGTGATATCGTATCGCAGGTTTGGTATTTCAGTATTGTATAAACCATTGAATCGCAGTTTCGGTAGTTCTCTATCAGAGTTGTTCTTGGATTCGTCGTAGTCGTGGTATACGCAATCACCGAGTTTACATTCGTGTCCGGCTTGACCATGAATGGGGTTCCGCTTCTGGTATCGGAGTCTCAATCCTTCGCATCCTAGTCGACATTTGTGTCCTACTTGATCATGATCGGGGTTCGCTTTCCCATCGAGTTGAAGTTTTCTCTGGCTCGATTTCTTCGCTGCTTTCGGCGTAGGTTGTTCTTCTTCATCATCTTCCGCCTTTGATTGATCATTAGCTTGCATTGGTCTGTCGATGAAGTCAATTTCTTTGCTGTGGTCGAAGTGAACTAAGTATATTTTGATTGTCGGGTCAATGCTCATTAGTCGCTCTGCGAATTCGTTGATGGCGAAGTCGTAGAATGATTGATCTCCTCCAGCAATTGCGCATCCTATTCCATACGGAATCGCGATCGTCTTGATCTTTTCAAATCGTTGGTCGAATCCGTTGTGGTTCTTGATCCATTCTCCAGCTTCATTTAGCCGTCTGACTCCTTTTGTGCATTCGTCTGCTAGTTGATGAAGTGCTGATCGAAACCATCGGAATCTCGCCATTTGTGGTGTCTCACCGCTTTGAGAGTTGCCACATTCAATCTCATTTCGCATGTGTCCTGGGTAGTTCTGTCCATAGACATTCGCGATGAACTTGGCTTTGTTCCTGGCGGAGTTGTCGTTCTTGTGCACAGTAACTGTTCCTGGCAGCCTCATGTAGTGTTCTGGCTTTGAGTAGTATTTCGTCAAGTGTTCCTGCCACTGGTCATCGAGACGGTATTGTCTGTTGATGTCGAGATCGTCAGTTTCAATTAGTGTTCGACGGTAGTGCTGTGTGACGTGATCTTGGAGTGGTGTGTTCGGAAATGGGCATTCATGGTGTGGTCTTGTATTCATTGACCGAGTGTTGTAGACTTTCGCTCTGGGGTATTTCTTTGTGACTGTGACGTATAATCCTCCTGCCGCTTCTTCCTGATTGCATTTACAATTGGCTTGTTGCACTAGCATGTCGCATTCAACGTTTATGATGTTCGCATTCACTCTCAGTGTGTTGGAGTGCAGATGAGGTTGATTTTTACCCAACTTTTGTTGATCTTCGTTGTTCCATACCCGTACATATTGGTTGTGTGGATCGTGATTTGCTTCTCCGTTCTCAACGTTGTTGCTGCTCGTGGGAATTCTTCCTGCGCCTGATCCCGCTCCTAGTGCGATATATTGTTCCATAAATCTCAGGGCGACATCTCCTTCGCTCATTCCGTTTTGTATCAGTGTCTTGGTTTCGTTCATGAGAGCTTCTTGTTTCGATTTTCTTCTGCTTTGCACTCGAGCGTGCCAATCATTCATGCTCTCGGTCGACATGTCTTCTATAGTTGTGACGTGACCGTCCATGTGTGAAGAAAAGATGATCTCCGCGTTGCGGTTGTGGTCTGCTATGGCTTCAGCTATGACTTCATCTTCATCTTCCTCACGCTTCTCTTCTTGTATGTCTGGCATAGGTTGGTCTTCAGATTGGCGTATGTCTCGTTCCAAACGTGATTGAAACATTGCACCTCCGATTTCTACGATATCTGTGGCCAATGGTCTCGACATCTCGGATTGACACATGGGGATGACCTTCGCATCTTTCGCACCGATGCCTAGGTAAATGGTGCCTTCTGTGTATTTCTTCCCTGGTGGTTTGGCCTTTCTATTCATTCGAGCTGCATGGTCCGTCCTTGGTGTTGACGATCCTGGAAGTCTGTTGTGGTGATGTTCTATCGTCGATCCTGGTTGGTTCTGGTATCGGTGTTGTTCTCCGGCTGTGAAGCGTTGGAATATGGTGTTTTGTGACACTGAGTTCTGTATGTCTTCTTGCTTTTCCTCGGTCCATACAATGTAATTCTGTTCTCCCTCAATTGAAATCATGTCGCTCGCGTTTCTGACTCTGTGTAGGTCTGGTAGATCCGGTTCCGAGTCTGTGTCCATCGCCGAGTCTGATCCGCCCGATTCATATTCGTTCTCATGATTGTTCGTAGGTGATGGTTGAGGTTGGTAGAGGTTGTCACTCCCGGTTCGGTTGTCTTCTCTCATGGTTTGGTTTGTTGGTTGCCATGACGATGGTGATTTCCGTGTTGTCGTCCACTTACTCCACTTGAATGGAGGCATCTTCGCTGCAATTGCCATTCCAGATGTGGTCATGCTTTGTGGTGTGCTCATGGAGCCAAGATGCTTCGATGAGGTGTACGAGGGGATCATGTTCGCATGCGGGTCATCTGGTTCGAACACCGGTGCCTCTGGATCATATGCCACGAGAGATATCGTAAGGGCGTGTACACTTGAATCTGTGTCCTTCGGTCTCAAGTTATGCATGTAGAATGTGCTGCCTGCTCTATCGTCTTGCAGTTGTCCACCAACGTCATGACGATCGTACACCGTTGTTGTTACTGATTCGCCTTCTGAGTTTGACTCGTTGCATATTGTACCCAATGTACTGTCAATTCCGCTGGTAACCTGTCTGAATGTTCCACTCATGGTTTTGAGTTGCGTTTCTTTCTTCTCCATTGCCACAATCGTCGTGAAGAGGTAGTTGATAATATTCCCTCGTTCCAGGTCAGTTGTTCCTTTCGATCGTTGTTTCAGTATCCGTTCGATCATGATGTTTTGTTTAACCGTGTTCTTCTCCTGATCATGCATGAAGTTGTGGAACGAATCTGAGTCAATAGTCTTTGAGATGTGGATTGGAATGTCGTAGTAGTCAAGAAAGATCCAATATTTGTCTTCATCGGTGGTTCCATCCTGACTGAGTTTCGTGATCTTGTGCGGGGGTTCATATTCATTGTCCTCCTCATCTTCATCTTCCTCACGTTTCTCTTCTTGTGCCAGTGTTCCGTTGCTAGAACTGCCGCCTTCTGATTCGGAGATCGAGTGGCATGTTGCTTTCGCTTCTGCTTTCAATTCTTCAGCGAGTGCCAGTTTCGCCTTCGCCTCTGCATGATTCGTCCAGGATCCAGATTTTTTCATCTCTTTCGCATATTCGGCGTATTGTTGTCTCGGTGTCATCGATGATGCCGTGACTGCAGTTTTGTGCACGTTGTGAATTTCTGGTAATTGTTGAACTCCTGACATCCAATCTGCATCATTCAGTGGGTGTTGTTTGATGTAGTCCTCCTTCTGTGCATTCGTAAGTGGTCTGAAGTCAACCTGGTGTTCATCAGGAAGTTTGTATATGACCGGTATGATTTTCTCATGAGGTGTGTTCACATTGAGCTTGATCATCAGTTCGCCCTTGTCGAACGTGTGATTGGTTGCTGTGCCATCAAGGTTTCGAGTGATACGGTTTTCTGCTATCAGATTCGAAATACGTGCGTCGGAGATTCCCATGCCGATTGATATGATCGCTCTTGGTCCTTCGACCCATATTTGCAGGTCCTCATCGTAGATCTGAGTCGGTACTGACCCGACTATGACACCGTATCTGTCTGGCACCATGATCTTCCCTTTCTCTGCCGTCATCAAGGAGATGTGACCTGATGTTCCTGACCTTGTGCCGTATGGGTAATACGTCAAATTTGGGTCAGTTGATTCTTGAAGGCAGCTAAGTCCTGTGCATCCTGAGTCGAGTACAACCATCATCATTGTGTCACTGTGTGGAGAATTAATGATGTTCTCGATCCTGTCTCGGTGGTAACGAGTTGCTAAGTTTTGTATCAAAGCATTCGTCGGAGCTCCTGGTTCCGTCATCATGAGGGCTCCTACTTCTTCTTTGGTTGCTCCTGCCATGATCTCTTGTTTTTCCTTCAACTGACGGTATTTCTCGTTGATGAATCCTGTCGCCATTGTCGCTTGTGCCAAGTGTAAACTTAGTGTTGTTGTGTCTGGTTCTTGGTTCGATACATCATTCCAGTTGAGCTCAGACATTGATTTCAAGTCTTCCTCTTTACTCGTGTCGTATGGTGTGAGATGATGGCTCTTGCCTTTTTCGTTCACATCAAATAGTTTGACTGTCCTTGATCGCATCGTTTCGTAGCTCCTGTCTCGGATCTTCTTCTTCTTCTCCGCGTTTCTGACGTTTGCCTCTGCTACGATCATTCGGTATGTCGCATTGAATAATTTTCCTCGATGATTGTTCCTTTCCACAGTTTGTGGGTGAATGTTGTGTAAGTGTTTGTTCTCATCTTTCTTCGATTCTTCAATCACCTTGGTCGTGACCTCTCTGATCATCTGTCGCATCTTCACGTATTCGCAAACCAGGTATTGGTCTTCAGCGTGATCGTCACTATCGATCCATGCTGTCACTTGGGTGCTCATCGTCTTCATAGTGTTCAACGTTGCTTCGGTGTACCACACGACTTGTGCACCAGCCTGCCATTGACTCATGAGTTGTCTGATTCCTGCCGCGATGTTCGCATTCGTTTCTCCACCTGTCACTGGTGTTGCAGGTGCCGCTTGTGGCGCCGCAGATCCAGATCCGGCTCCGCTGACTGCTTCAGGGTGCATTGCGAGGTATGTCTGCAATCGTATATTGGCTTGAGCTGCTGCAATGGTGTGATCTTCAATCTTGGTCTGCTTGGCGGGTGACGTTTCCGCTTCTGCCGGCGCTTCTCGTTTCTGTGTTGCTTTCGCCAACGCTTCCGAATGTTGAGCGTGTCGCAGTTCCGTTGCCACTTGCCTCGGTGAGATTCCACTTGCAGCTTCTGTCTCCTGCTTGATCGGTGGTTGCTGCCATGCAGCGGGTGGTTGTTGCCATGGTGGTAGTTGGCCTTTACCTCCTTTGGCTTGATCTTGCATTTCTTTTGAACGTGCCAAGCATTGTTGCAGTGAGTATCCTTGCATCATTCCTCCTTGGGCGTTGCATGTCTCTTTGTTGTGAGTCGTTCCCGTGCAGTGAGTGCAGTATCGCCGGGTTTTGCCTTTTCCTCCACCTTTTCCGCCTTTGCCTCCTTTGGCGTAGCCACCAGTGTTGCCGGTGTGTTCTGGGTTTTCTCCATCGATCCAGTGGTGACGGAAGAAGCATGATTCACCTTTCGGGCATTCTCCCCACTTTTGCCATTTGAAGCAGATGTTGGTGCCTTGACCTTTGCCACCTTTGCCTTTGCCTGGGGGTTGCCACGCCCATGGTGGTTGGTTTGCACCCTTGCCAGCTCCGGCTCCATGTGGGTCAGCTGTTGGTCGGTATTCGATTGCTCCTGTAACTTGATTGAAGGTTGCGTGGTAGTGAGCGTCTTCTGCGTATGGGTGATTCGATGCTCCACCAGGATGTTGTAAGCCGTTCATGGTGTTTGCTTGCTCGATCAAGATCTGTTTTTGTTGCTCTTGTGCAGCTTGTTGTTCTGCCGCAATCTTGTGCCGTGTCAGTAGCTCTTGGTGTTGAGCGTTTTGTTGAGCGGTTGCTAGTGCGTCCATCTGTGCACGTTCAGCTGCCATCACTTGATCTCGCAATCCTGCAATTTCCAATTGGTGTGCCGTGGCTGTTGCCTGCTGTTTCGCTTGTGCGTCTGCTTTCAATTGTGCCACTGATGCAAGGACTGCATGTCTCTCTGCTTCGTCTTTCAGCTGTTGTGCAACGATCGGATCGTACATGTCTTTTTCCGTTTCAGCATTCGTAGCGTGGAAATTCTTGATTTGAGCCTCAATGTCATCTTTTGTCACGTTGTCGATGTTGTAACGCATCGATTGGTTGTCGTTGAGACCCGATACTTGACGAGCTGATTGAATTGGTTTCTTCTTGGAGTTCCGTAAAGTGGCGTCACTTGTGTTGGTATCAATGTTGACTCCTGGCTCAATCTTCAGTGTGTCGCACTCGTTGAAACTTTTGGCACGAAGGACGATCATTTCCATGTCCCATGCTACCACCGTCGATCCAGATAAACGCGATTCGATGAGCACGTCGTCGTATTTGGCGATCCACTTGGGCATGAATAATCTCAATCTGTCAGTCACTAGCGACAGTAGCGTGCCGTCAGACATCATGGCCTTGAAGATTTCATGTTGTTCGTCTGTGCTTGTGTCAATCGTGATGATCTTCTCGTAGTCGAGGAATTTTCGGCGGATGCGAGATAGCCATGTCATGCAAGTTTCATTGAAATTGGATGCATTTAACGTGTTCACCAAGTTGTGGATGTCTGTATCAATCTGGCGGCATCTCGTTTTGACGTCTTTGGTAGAGCTCTTCTGGATGGCAGCGAATAGTTCGTCGATGTTTCCTTCTGTGACGTCCAGCGCGATTGTGTCGAAGTGGTCCTCTCCTAAGATGATTCTCATCATGTTAAAAAGTAGCGTCCTGATTTTTGTCCAACAATCTAACGGAATGTGTTTGGGTGAAGCGATCCAATGTTCGCCGGTGACGTTCCTGGACCCTGGTGTGGTTTTGAGGACTGCGCAGCGATCTCCCTGTGACTTTAACTCAGATTCTCCTCTGGGTTTGCTGAAAATAGCGTCTTGTGCCACCACTCTGTGTTTCTTTGGTGTACCATTCTTGTCGAGAACGAATATCTCACGAACGCCTAGTTTCTCTTCAATGTATCGGGGTACGCATGCTTGGACGAACTCGTAGTCCTCTGCGTTGTCGCCAGTGAATTCTGAGACTGCCCTTTCTTGTTTGCCGACATCTGGTACGATGACTGTGACATACATCGTGCTGAGCCATGCCTTGAGGTCTTTGATGTATTTTTCCAGGTTGCCGTGCTTCGGGGGGAAGGCTGCGATCGGTGGTATCTTCTGTCCTGCCAAGATGTCTTGGATATGTTTGATCGATGATGCCATTCTCGCTGAGGTTAGAACGTAGTTCTTGAGCAAATAACTGGGCCGATCACCTGATGTGCGATACCAAGGGGCTGTGCTGCTAAGGGGCGATATAGATCCGGTGTGCCGAGTGTAAACGAGGCGCTGTTAGGGACAGGCTAGAAAGGCAGAAAAACGATGATCTAGATTACTAAGCTGAACCTACGAATCGGTGCCTTCCAAACATTGCGGCGAACCCACCAGTTGTAACCCCTAAGTCCCTGTCTGTTGCCTGTGTCTATTCTGCTGCCTGTGCCTTATGTGGCGCGGCATGTCTAGAGCTGGTTGTCCAACTGCCTGCTGCCTATTGTGCATCACTCCCCCTAGTTGTACACCCTGCTCTCTGATCTTGTCGCCGTTGTCTTGAAAACGTAAAATATGTTATTGTTTGAAGTTTTCCTTTTGATTTGGTTGCAGGTTATCTTCGTGTCCACTCCCCCTATTTCTCTGAAATGATAGTCATGAGGTAACCTGTGAAAAAATCTGTATTCTTGTATTCTCTTGTTCATTTGTCTTGTTTTTGTTAAGGTGTTGTATTGTTAAGGAAGAAGGTCTCGATCGGAATGTTCTTTTTGTCTTATAATTTGTGTTCAATGTACCGAAATCGAGTTGGCTTCCTTATCTGTTCAGTGGTCTGGGTCGACAACACTGTTCCTTTTGTATTTGGCTTCTCAAATGATGATGAAAATAATCTGTAGTTCTTGTAGTTCGTAAATCCAATCCTTCCTAAAGTAACCAGGTTATAGTACACTAGGTTATGCTAGTCCCAGATCACGTCGCACTATGTGCAATCCTCTTAAAGTCGCAAATTGCTACGGGTGTTAGGTAAATGGTGGCCATGATCACGCCGCCGCAAGGCATCCTCTGTTATGTTATGGACGTTCCAGTAACAACTCCTCTGTTAAACCGTGTCGACCTCTGTGCGAGACAATATTTGCTGGTGCTTACTATGGGACGACCACATGGGACGATGTGTCCTGCTCTTCAATGTTCGCTTTGTCGATTCACGTATGCTTGTCGTAGTCAGTCATAGTTTTGTTAGATCTATCTTGTTGTCTCAGTCGTTTGACTTGTTTGTATATCTCTTTTTGTGTGACTATTTCTTATTTTTCAGAGTATAATGTTTCCATCAGAATATTCAGGGAGTAAGGAGAATAGCAAGTTCTCAAATGTCTGGTAACAGGATCAGTGTCGACATCTTACGTGAATACGCTTTCATTCTGTCAAATACTATTCTACTTTTTTGTGTCTTTTTCGTCTTTTTGTGTCTTTTCGAGTTTCTCTTGTTGGTATGTTTGTGTTCTGGATAAATTCAAATTCCACTTGTTTTTGTTTCTTTGGCCTTTTCTTGTTTTCTGATGCCAGACATGATTTTTGTCGTCGTTTTTCATGTGTTGTTTCATCTTGTATTTCATCTTGTTTTTCTTCTTGTGTTTCAACTTGTGTTTCATCTTTGGATTCTTCTTGTGTCTCTACTTGTGTTGTTGTTTCCTTAGATTCTTCTTGTGTCTCAACTTTGGATTCTTCTTGTGTCTCAACTTGTTCTTTTTGTCTCTTCAATTCGTCTTCTAATTGTCGCGCTTCTTTACGTTTTTGATTCCTTGTTCCTTGTTGTTCGTCTAGTTGTTTCTGATCGTCTCTTGCCTTTGTTTGTTCCCATATCTCATTCAGTGTCTTGAGTAGGTTCTCTTTCCAATTGAATCCATGTAATCCTTGTAGCATGAGTGGTGAGAGTCGTAGGAATACCTCCGGACTTGTTCCTTTCGTGTTTAGATCTGCAACATTCCATCGTGTTGCAATGTATGCTAGAATGAAATCTCTGAATGGTAGAACTTGTCGTATGTAGTGTGTCTTCAGATCGATGTGTCTCGCGAATTTCGTGTGTGTTGGTGATTTCGCGATCAAAAGTGATGCCACGTTGTCTCCTAGTACAGGTATTGGGAATCGTAATCTGAATCCTAGTTCTCGTAGTAGTAGCATTGTCCATATCGCAAATTGTAGACATTTCACTAGTGCCACGTATTCGGATTCTGCTGTGTTTACTGTGACGCATTTTTGTCCGGATGAGTATCCATAGAAGTAGTTGTTGTTCATGTATGCTACCATTCCTGAGTTTGACGTTCCATCACTATTACCACAGTGGTCTGAGTCTGACATGAACATTAAGTCCAATACTCCATCAAACACTTCTCCTCGTTTGAGAATGAGACAGATGTCGTTCTCCACGCAGTATGCGCAGTACTTTATCATCATCATGATCAGTTTGTAGTGGATCTTCAAAGGTCTTTGCATGTACTTTGATGCTATTCGTACTGGTGCTTTTAGTTGTGGCATTGATGTCTGAGACCAGTGTCCCATGGCTCCTAGATATTGCCTGTATGGTGTCTGTAAGATCGCAGTTTCTCTTGCTTCTTCTGGTGAGTTCTTGTACTTGTAGTCTTTCATTTCTTTCACTAATTTGGGTGTACTCGGTACGTTGTTGGACTTCAAGTTCTCCATGTTGTTTTTCTTCAGAAATCTTCTGATGTTGGTGTGATGGTGTAATCTTATTTCGTCTCTTGCATCGTTTATGTCTGCGTCTGTTCCTAGTATCATTCGAGGTTCGCCTTCACAGTTTGTGATGAATCTTTCGTTCATTTTCGGTAGAAGCCAGTGATCGTACATGCATAGGTCTACTGTGATGATCAGTTTGTCGTCAACCCATGCACCAAATAGTATGAAGGATACAAACGGTAGTAAGTTCTTCTTGTGTTTTCCTCTTTTCATCTTCTTCTTAGGTTCATTGAATTTTTCTTGTTGGTTTGATCTTCCATCGTCTTCTCCGTCTTCTTCATGTACTAGATCTTGCATCTCGAATTTGTCGTTTACTTTTGCATTCGTTCTATGTGCCTTTAC
>Ga0308015_10000364_pt1 | contig 21676 bp, 16 predicted proteins | sample Neamet231_FD_203128 | JGI IMG/M metagenome (GOLD analysis project Ga0308015, IMG submission 203128) | Marine microbial communities from water near the shore, Antarctic Ocean - #231 | ecosystem: Environmental > Aquatic > Marine > Unclassified | place: Southern Ocean | collected 2014-07-28
AAACGAAAAGGCTTTTTTTTTGTGTGGGCAATGAGGGATTCGAACCCCCGACCCTCTCGGTGTAAACGAGATGCTCTGAACCAACTGAGCTAATTGCCCCAATAAATGGGATCACTAAAAATAAGACTAGGTGTGGGCAATGAGGGATTCGAACCCCCGACCCTCTCGGTGTAAACGAGATGCTCTGAACCAACTGAGCTAATTGCCCTAATCTTTAAAATGAACTACGCTGACTTGTCTCATTCTGCGAGTGCAAATATAGAAATCCTTTTTATACTAGCACAAACAAAAACACCAATATTTTGGAGTTTTTTAAAGTATTTCGGCAACTACAAAGGTGCTACCACCTACAAAAATCAAATCGTTCTCATTAGCAAGCTCTTGCGCCTTACAAAGGGCTAGTTTAGGATTGCTAATTTTTATTCCATGAAGTGAAAATTGCTTCGCATTTTCGAATAATTCATCTACAGAAAGGGCTCTAGGAATGTTTGCTTGGCAAAAAACGTAATTTGCATCCTTAGGAAGTAAGTTCAAAACACCGGAAACATCTTTATCGGCAATCATTCCCAAAACAAACCATAGCTTATTGTATGTTTCCTTTTTAAGATGCTCTACAATAGATTGCATTGCATGTATATTGTGTCCGGTATCGCAAATTACACGAGGATTGAACCCAATTTGCTCCCAACGACCTCTTAGGCCAGTATTAACTATACTGTTTTGTAAGCCATTAATTAATGACTTTTCAGAAATACGCCAATTAAGTATTCGTAATTGTTTAATTACCTCTACAACAGTTGCCGTATTTTCTGCCTGACAGGCACCCAAAAGTGCACTCGTATAATTACTCGAAGGGGATGCAAAGCTTAAAGGTGCCTTTTTATTTGTAGCAAATGCTTTAACTACACTTATAACCTCTTTTGTAGTATTCCCTAAAACAATAGGTTTGTTAGCCTTAATAATTCCAGCTTTTTCTCTTGCAATTTCAGTTAGGGTATTCCCCAAAATATTTTGATGATCTAGTGCAACATTTGTAATTACAGAGAGTTCTGGGTCAATAATATTTGTGGCATCTAACCTGCCTCCTAATCCAGTTTCAATAATTGCAATATCTACCTTATTAGTTGCAAAATAATCAAAGGCAAGTGCCGTAGTCATTTCAAAAAATGAAATACCAATTTCAGTAAAGTCACTCTTATGAGAATCTACAAATTGAACTACATCAGCTTCGGGAATCATCTCTCCATTAAGCTTAATTCGCTCTCTAAAATCTTTAAGATGAGGAGAAGTGTATAACCCTACATTATACCCTTGTTCTTGTAGAATAGAGCCTAGTAAATGACAAATAGATCCTTTGCCATTCGTACCCGCAATATGTATGGATTTGAATTTATTTTGAGGATCATTGAGTTTAGAACATAAAGCTGTAATGTTTCCCAGATCTTCTTTATACGCAGACTGTCCAACTCGCTGAAATGAAGCTAATTGCTGAAACAACCAATCTACGGTTTCTTTATAGGTCATATGAAGGTTCTTACAGAGAATGAATTAGAAAAGCAATCTATTGTTTTCTGAAATTGTAAGTAATACTTCCTATTTGTATGGGTTCCGCATTCGCATCGGCAAGCCAAGTAGTACTAAGTGCAGCTGCTTTGGCTTCTCTTACTAAACAAGGAGAAGTATCGGTAGTGTTTTTTAAATCTAATTCTGCTTTGTAGGTCTGTCCGTCGCCATTAACCCAAACTCTAATAACTACGAGCCCAGTTTCTTTACAAGAATAATCTGGCTTGGGTTTACGAATAGCTTTCCTGTCGCCTAAGTCATAACCATCAGAAGAGTTTCCTTCGCCACCTATGGCTTCTTCTGCTCCTTCTATGGAGCCATTAAGCGCACCTTGAGCACCCAGCGTATCAGTTGTTCCAGCTTGTGTAGACTCAGGACTTTGAAATAAGCTTGAGAGTGCTTGTTGTAACTCGTCGCTAGCTTTAGGCTTTACTTCTTCTTCTTTGACTTCGGGTGTTTTCTCTTGAGCAACAACAGATTCTTTTTCTTGGACAATAGAAGGTGCCTCTTCAAGTTCCTGCGTTAAAACCTCATCCGAAATTTCTGTAAGTTCTTCGGGAGTGGACTCTTCAACAGTTTCCACTTGTTCTAAAACTTCGGTAACTACTTCTTCAGACTGGTTTATTTCATCTCCCATCCCACTCTCAACATAACCAAATTCAATGGCGATTCCTTCTTCCACTTTAGGATCCATGTATTTTAAGCCAAATGAATAAAAAACAAATACCAAAAGAACATGTACCAGGAAAGTTCCCAGAGCTGCTCTTCTTTTGTATTTATCTTTTAAAAAACTCATTTCTTTTGTTGGGTAGCCAATACAATTTTAAACTTATTTCTGTAAGCAATATCCATAACCGCTACAGCATGTTCAATTGCAACAGATTTATCAACTCTTAAAACAACTACTTTTTCATCTTGACCTGTAAGTCTATCTATTAAAGCAGACTCAATGTACTTCAGCTCAACGAGCTCCTTATCAATATAATACTCTAAGTTTTCGTTTATAGAAACAGATACTCTTTGTTTTTTAACGGTTTGAGCGGTACTGTTGGGCAATACTAAATCCAATGCATTAGTAGTAACTAAAGTAGAGGTTAGCATAAAGAAAATCAACAATAAAAAAACAATATCAGTCATCGAAGACATACTGAATACTGCACTAACTTTATTTCTAGATTTTAAAGCCATACTTATTTAGATTTGGCGATAATTTCTATAAAATCTGCGGTAGCTTCTTCCATTTTAAAAGTAGCACGCGTAACTTTAACAACTAGATTATTGTAGGCTAAAAAGGCTACAATACCAACTATTAAACCGGCTACAGTAGTCGTCATAGCAGTATAGATACCTTTAGAAAGCATTTCAACATCTATTTGTCCACCAGCACTAGCCATTTCATGAAAGGCTAAAATCATTCCTATTACGGTACCTAAAAAACCAATCATTGGAGCTGCACCAGCAATAGTGGCTAAAGAAGCTAAATTGTGTTCTAATTTATAAACCTCCAAATTCCCTTGACGCTCCATAGCCTCTTGAATATCTTTTGAGCTTCCGCTTTTAGATAGAGTCCCTTTAGCAATTAAACTTGCTACTGGAGAAGCAGATCGTTCACAAAGTGTAAGAACAGAATCAACTTTATTATCCGAAAGGTAATCGGTCACTTTATTCATAAAGTGAGGATCCTCTTTCATTGCTTTTTTAAGCATTTGAAAACGCTCTACAAAAAGATAAACAGTTAGAATAGATAAGACTCCTAGAGTCGTCATTATTATCTGACCACCTAAACCACCGCTGGTAATAAGCTCAATGATAGAAAGCGTTTTTTCTGAAGGCTCTGTATTAGCAAGCAAGTCGAGACCTAAAGAATCTACTGCAAGAGGAATTTGAAACAAAATAGTATTCATAAGAGAGTTAATTATTCTGTAGAGAACGTAAATAAATTAAAGAGATTGTATCAATATATAAGTTCCTGCACCTGCAAAGTAACCTATAAGAGCTAAGATAGAAATCTTTTTTAGATACCAGACGAAATCTATCTTCTCTAATCCCATTACTGCTACACCTGCAGCAGAACCAATGATTAAAGCAGAACCACCAGTACCAGCACAGAATGCTAAGAACTGCCAGAAGACACCATCTTTAGCGAAATCACCAGTTTCAGCAATTTCATACATACCCATAGAACCTGCTACAAGAGGAACATTATCTACAATAGCAGAGAACAAACCAATAACGATATTAATAGCATATACATTACCAGCAAATAAGTCATTTAAACTTCCAGCCATTAGTACTAATTGTCCAGCAGATTGTAATCCGGCAACTGCTAATAATATACCTAAGAAAAATAACACACTCGCTGTATCTACTTTCCTAAGTACTCCAATAACAGAAAGTTGAGATTTATCTTCAGAATTTTTACTACTGTGAATGATTTCCGTTACCGCCCATAATACTCCTAAGCTCAACATCATACCCATAAAAGGAGGTAAATGCGTAACCGTTTTAAATATAGGAACGAATAATAAACCAGCAACTCCTAAGAAGAAAATTAAGTTTCTTTCGAATTTGGTCGTTGGATTAGTATAGTGCTCAATCCCATCCATACGTTTAGGTCTAGTAATATTTCCTTTCATAGTGAATGTTAATATTATAAGAGGCACTAGCATAGCAACTAAACTTGGGATAAACAAGCTTGTAATAATAGTCATTGTACTCAACTGTCCACCAATCCACAACATGGTCGTAGTAACATCTCCAATAGGAGACCAAGCACCACCTGCATTGGCAGCAACTACAACAATACCAGCAAAGAACCAACGGTCGTGTTTATCGTCAATTAATTTTCTCAAAAGAGAAATCATTACAATAGAAGTTGTTAAATTGTCTAAAGCGGCAGAGAAGAAAAATGTTAAAACACTAATAATCCACAATAATCTCACTTTTTTAGTAGTGGTAATTTTATCGGTAATAATAGCAAAACCCTCGTGTGCATCAACCAATTCAACAATAGTCATTGCTCCTAAAAGGAAGAATAAAATACTAGATATTTCACTAAGGTGATGTAATAACTCTTCTTCTATAAAGTGTGTGTCAGTACCAGTAAACACGAAAAGTGTCCACACTAATACACCTGTTATAAGTGCAGAAGCAGCTTTATCAATTTTTATAGGATGTTCGAATGCAATGGCTGCGTACCCGAGCACAAAAACAACAATCATTAAAGTAATAAACATAATTTAGGTTTTGAGAATTTCTACTAGGAGAGATTAAATTAATTCTTTTAAAGCAATTTCGAAAGCTGTTTTAGCAATCTGAGTTTTAGAATTGTTTGCAGCATGTGCTTTAACAATTGCATTTCCAATTATCTTAGAGGTATCTTCGAAAATAGCCTTATCGGTCATTTCTGTATTGGCTTGCATTAAATAAGCAAATACACGAGCCATACCACAATTAGCAATAAAGTCAGGTATTACAGAAAGTACACTATCGGTGTATTCTCCCACAGGACCAAAGAATATAGCTTGATCGGCAAATGGGACATTGGCACCACAAGAAATAACCTCTAAGCCTTTGGCTTTCATTATATCTACTTGAGCTTTCGTAATTAATCTTGAGGCAGCAGCAGGAATAAAGACTTCTGCACCAACAGACCATATTTTCTCATTTATTTCATCAAAAGAAAGCATGTTCTCAGCATTCAAGAAGTTACCATCTTTCTTTAGAAATAATTCTTTTATTTCCTCAAAAGAAAATCCATCAGGATTAAGTAAACCACCAACTCTGTCGATAATACCAACAACTTTAGCGCCTAGTTGAGCTTGGTAATAAGCAGCTGCAGCTCCTACATTACCCCAACCTTGAATAATTACACGTTTTCCTTTAATAGAACCACCATAAGTATTGTAGTAATGATTAACTGCTTCAGAAACTCCGTAGCCAGTAATCATATCTGCAACAGTATATTTCCCAGAAGTATCAGGTGTAAGATTTCCATTTACAACAGGTAATAAAACACCTTCTTGTAATTGTTTTATAACTAAATCTTTTTCATCTGCTGTAGGATTAAAGTGTCCGTTAAAAACACCTTCTTGAGGATGTAAAACACCTAATTCTCTCGTCATAGGGATTACTTCGTGAATTTCATCCACATTTAAATCGCCACCAGTACCGTAGTAATTTTTAAGTAAAGGACTAACTGCTTTGTACCAACGTTTAAGAACTCCTTCTTTACGAGGGTCACTAGGATCAAAATTAATCCCCGATTTAGCCCCACCAATAGCAGGTCCAGAAACGGTAAACTTAACTTCCATTGTTTTTGCTAAAGAAAGAACCTCGTGCTTATCTAAACCTACACGCATACGAGTACCACCACCGGCAGCACCACCACGCAAAGAATTTATAACAACCCATCCCTGAGCCTCAGTTTCACTATCGTTCCACTCAAAAACAATTTCAGCTTCTTTATTTTCGTACTTATGTAATAGGTCTTTCATGTGTCCAAATTTCGCACAAAGATATAAAACTAAGTTCGAATTATATAGCAATTATTGTAATTGATAATGGCTCCAATAAGCTTGAAAATTCAAGTTATTGAAGCCATGATAATTTGCTGTTGTATAAAGTTGAAAAAGGGCTTGTATTTACTTCAAACCTAGCTCTCTTATTCGTTGATCTAAATAGGCACCAGCAGTTATTTCTTCGTAGTGTTTAGGGTTTGATTCAGACACACAAGAATCTAAACAATCTAACGAAACTTCGGCACGTGGATGTAAGAAATATGGAATAGAAAAACGAGAAGTTCCCCATTTTTCTTTGGGTGGATTTACCACTCTATGGGTTGTAGATTTAAGCTTGTTATTGGTTAATCGTTGTAACATATCGCCAACATTAACCACTATTTGATCGGGTAAAGCGGTAACAGAAATCCAATCTCCATTTTTATTAAGTACTTGTAAACCGTCTGCCGAAGCACCCATTAAAAGGGTTATTAAATTTATGTCTTCGTGCTCTGCAGCTCTAACTGCATTTTTTGGCTCACTTGTAATCGGTGGATAATGAATAGGTCTAAGAATACTATTACCATTGTGAATTTTAGCATCAAAGTAATTTTCATCTAAAATTAAATAGAGTGCAATTGCTCGTAACATTTCTGTACCCGCAAGCTCTAATTTCTGATACACCTCTACTCCAACAGAATTAAAGCTTTCTAATTCTGCAACTTCTACATTGTCTGGATACTGAGACTTAATAGGGTCGTTGTCTAAAACTGTTTGACCAAAATGCCAAAACTCCTTCAAATCCCCCTCATTTCTATTTTTGGCATGTTCTTTACCAAAAGAAACATATCCCCTTTGACCGCCTAAGCCATTAATTTCATATTTCTTTTTCTGTTCAATAGGCAATTCAAAAAAGTGTTGGACTTGAGAATATAAATTTTTACAAAGTAAATTGCTTAATCCATGATTTTTTATAGCCACAAACCCTATTTCTTCGAAGGCTTTCCCTAAATTTTTGACAAAACTTTCTTTTGTAATCGGATTACCAGAAGTGAAATCGGCAAGGTCAATACTCGGTATGTTTTTAATAATACTCATAGTGCTAAATGAAAATTTGGATGAACAATCATTAATTACTAAACTGAAAAGGCGAATTATAATTCGCTGAATCTATTCAGAATAAATGTAAGAATTCAAATATAGAAAATCAATTGTCTAATTACTCACTAAACCAACTGATTCGAAATAACTTTTATACTCTTTGGCTTAACCATTAAATCAATTTTATCACTTAAATCCTTTGGCTCTCCATCTAAATGAGTTTTAGCGTGTTTTGTAATTATTGAAGCTGCAGAACATTTAATAATCTGCATTCTTTTATGGAGATGAAATCTCCTTGTAGCAAGCGCTAAAAGAAGCTGTGGGATTTCATAGAAATTAAATGGTTTAAGAATACACAACTCTATTAATCCATCGTTGTCTATAGATTGTGGAGAAACAATTACATTATTCCCAAACTGAGTACCATTAGCAAAACTTACCTGTACAGCATCACCACTAAAAACCTCCGTATTATTTATACTAATTTTATAATGCTGCACCGAATAAGTCCACCATTCAGAAAGAATCAACTTAACATAAGTTTTCATTCCACGTTTACGCTCTTTAGCAAAACAATGTGATATATGTGCATCGTATCCAACACCCGAAACATTCATAAAAAACTCATTATTAGCAGTACAGGAATCTATATCCTTAGTATTTAAAGTGTTTAATAAACGCAGTGCTTTGGATACATTCTGAGGTATACTCAAGTGACGAGCTAAGCCATTACCAGAACCTGTAGGGATAATCCCTAAAATTGAGGATGAATTAACGAGCGATTTTGCGACTTCATTTACAGTACCATCACCACCAACAGCAACTATTACAGATGCATTTTTTTCAACTAAGTCTTTTGATATAGATGTAGCGTGTTCTTTGTTTTTTGTAAAATGAACGTAAGAATCAAATATGGTAGCGTCTATTTCTTGAGCTATTTTTTCCTCAATATTATTTTGTTTTCCAGTACCGGAAATAGGATTTATAATAAAATGTAAACTTTTCTTATTCATTTAATTTCAATTGATTGTGTAACATCCTGTAATTATACGTTTGAATTACTGCCTTAAGTTGACTCTCCATTTTTAAAGCCAAATCTTGTTCAGTACTTAAAACATTAACTTTTAATAGCGAATCCTCAATAGTATTATACAGAGCCAAACTCTCTTCTCCATTAAACTGTAATAAATAACCCGCTTCAAAAAACTGATAAATATTGTTTAGATAGTTAACCGCAAATCCAGAAGAATCTAAAACTGAATTCCCAAAACATACAAGTGTAGTATCTAGCTGTAAATAATCTACCACCGTAGGAAGTATATCTGCCTGCTGACAAGTTTTGGTTATTATAGAATGTTCATTTACTAAAGGTTCGTGTATTATTAATGGAATTGCATACAAACCATTAGAGTTTTGATACTCTTTATGAGTGGATTTAAAAGTATGATCTGCTGTGATAATAAAAATAGTATTGTCGTACCAAGAGCTCTTTTTAGCTTCATCAAAAAACCGTTTTAAAGCATAATCTGAATAAGCGACACATTCGTGCATTGGAATATCTCCTTTTGGGAATTTACCTATATGCTCTTTAGGTATAGTAAATGGATGATGAGAACTCAAAGTAAAAACGGAGGAAAAGAAAGGTTCAATTTTCGAATCTAAGTCTGATTTATAAAATTGTAAAAAGGGTTCATCTGCTATACCCCACTTCCCATCGTAGTCTCTTTGTGTAGTTGGGTAGTCGCTAAGATCTACATAAGAATTAAAGTCCGCGATTTCTGCATAAGCATCAAAGCCCATTGTTCCAGGGTGTCCACCATGATAAAAGGAAGTATTATACCCATACTTATTAAGTACCGAAGCAATACTATTTCCTTTTTGTGCTCCGTATTGAGAAAGTATAAAGGGTTTTTCTGTTAGTGCTGGAATACCCGAAAGTACTGCAGGTATACCTTCGATAGATTTTTTACCATTTGCATAAGCATTTGTACAAACAGTACTTTTTAGCATTAAACTATCTAAAAATGGAGTGTATCCTTCAAAGCTGTTGTAACCACCAATATATTCTCTTGCAAAACTCTCCAAAACAATAAGAACTATATTTTTAGAAAGACTAGAATCGCTATGAAAGGATTTTTCAGCATTAAAATAAGAGTTGGCTAATTCGGTAGAGAAATACTTCTTCTCTTGTACTCCTTTTTCTGAGAGAGTACTTAAAATACTAAAAGGAGTATTCAGAATTAAAGGAACATACTTTCCTTGGGCATAATAACTTGCATGAATATTTTTAATGGGTCTAAGTTGTGCTCCACCACGCATAGCTACAATAGTAAGTAATAAACAAAACAAAGAGACGATGTACGATTGCCATGTAATCTTAGATCGGTGTAGGAAAAACTGTCTCTTCTGAATAAATGAAAACGATTTATTAAGCGCAAAAATTAAAATAAAGAACAGGAGAAATAAAACCCAGTAGTCTTTCATAAAATCTCCTGCTAAATTTGTTGCATCATCACCTAGAAAAATAAACGACACTATATCTGCAGTCATTCTTTTACCAGTAAACTGTACATTAACGATATCTGCAAGATTTAAACTTAAAGCTAATCCATTAAAAAACACAAACAAACCTTTTAATGTATTCTGATAAGCATCTAAGCTTCTTTTTTTGGTTGGCATAACCAATAAAAGGATGAAGATAATATTCAAATAAGCGATAGATGAAAGGTCAAATCTAATGCCTTGCAGTAATGCTCCAAGAACACCATCTTCAAATATATGAGGAAACTGATCGAAGGTAAAGTATAAGAAAATCAGTCTACTAAGCCCATAAAAAAACAGAGCTAAAAGAAGAGATTGGACTAAAAAAAGCAGATGCTTTAAGTGGTTTTTCATATTGTTACGTACTAAATATTATTTATTGCATAAAATATTACTACGATAATGCCAAAATACGTATTTATTCGATATTTTGGCTGTCTCAAATTATCGAATTCAGATGAAAATTAAATACAACCGTAAAGGTTTTTCAGATATACAGCTTAAAGATCTCTATAAAGCCCTTGTTAAACCAAGGCTCATAGAAGAAAAGATGCTTATTTTACTACGTCAGGGACGAATTTCTAAATGGTTTGGTGGTATAGGCCAAGAAGCTATTTCTGTAGGGCTAACAAATGCACTAGATCAGGATGAATATATATTACCGATGCACCGTAATTTAGGTGTGTTTACAGGTAGAAACATTCCATTAAGTCGTTTATTCTCTCAATTTCAAGGAAAGGCAAATGGCTTTACAAAAGGAAGAGATCGCTCTTTTCACTTTGGTACAAAAGAACATAACATTATAGGTATGATTTCTCACCTAGGACCACAGTTGGCCTTAGCAGATGGAATTGCACTAGCCAACAAACTAAAAGACAACAAAAAAGTATGTGCTGTTTTTTCTGGTGATGGTGGTACAAGTGAAGGTGATTTTCATGAAGCTCTAAACGTTGCAGCAGTATGGGATTTACCCGTAATTTTTGTAGTAGAAAATAATGGTTATGGCTTGTCTACTCCAACAAACGAACAATTTCGTTGCGAACGTATCGCAGACAAAGGTGTGGGCTATGGAATGGATGCTTACCGAATAGATGGGAACAATATCCTTGAGGTACACTCTACAATTACCAAGCTAGCAGAAGAGATTAAAAAGAATCCTAAACCAGTACTTTTAGAGTGCTTCACCTTTAGAATGCGTGGACACGAAGAAGCATCTGGAACTAAATATGTTCCACAAGAACTAATGGACGAGTGGGCAGAAAAAGACCCGGTTTCTAACTTTCAAAACTTTTTATTAGCTGAAGGGATTCTTGATACAGAATTTATAGAACAATATGCTAAAGAAATAAAAAGCGAAATTGAAGAAGCATTAGCAATTGCAGATGCTGAAGAAAAAGTAACCGCTAATACTCAAAGAGAATTAGGAGATGTGTACGCTCCTTTTGATTTTACAGAACAAAAACCGGCTACTTCTACCACACAAAACATACGCTTGGTAGATGCAATCTCTCAAGGATTGCGTCAATCTATGGAGCGATTTGACAACTCTGTAATAATGGGGCAAGATATTGCTGAATATGGAGGTGTTTTTAAAATTACAGACGGATTTCTAGAGCAGTTTGGAAAAGATAGAATTAGAAACACACCAATTTGTGAATCTTCTATTATAAGTACAGCTTTAGGTTTATCAATCTCAGGATACAAAGCTATTGTCGAAATGCAGTTTAGCGATTTCGTAACTTCAGGTTTCAATCCAATTATTAACAACCTTGCTAAGACACACTACCGTTGGGGCGAAAACGCTGATGTAGTTGTGCGGATGCCTTGTGGTGCTGGAGTTGGTGCTGGACCGTTTCACTCACAAACAAACGAAGCTTGGTTTACGCATACTCCTGGATTAAAGGTTGTTTACCCTGCTTTCCCTAGTGATGCAAAAGGATTATTGGCTGCTTCAATAGAAGACCCTAATCCAGTTATGTTCTTTGAACACAAAGCTCTTTATAGAAGTTTGTACCAAGAAGTACCGGAAGATTATTTTACGCTTCCATTAGGAAAAGCGAATTTACTTAAAGAAGGTACAGATCTTACAATTGTATCGTACGGAATGGGCGTTCATTGGGCACTAAAAGCTTTGGATGAAAATCCAGTAATAAACGCTGATCTTATAGACCTAAGAACATTATTACCTTTAGATAAAGAAACTATTTTAAATTCGGTTAGAAAAACTGGTAAAGTAATAATTCTGCACGAAGACACTATTTATGGTGGTATTGGTGGAGAGTTATCTGCAATAATATCAGAAGAATGCTTTGAATCTCTCGATGCACCCATTATGAGATGTGGTAGTATAGACACGCCAGTACCATTTGCTGGAGCATTAGAAGATGACTTTTTAGCAAACAAAAGATTTACAGAAAAACTAAATATGCTATACAATTACTAAGTAGTAATTTAAAATACAAAAAGGGCTTCTTGATAATCGAGAAGCCCTTTTTTTGTGTTCAAAAAAACGGACTCGTATTTAAAATTAATAGGCTTTATACAGTTTTATGGTTATCCATTACAGGACAAAAGATATTTGTGGTAGTCCTTTTCCTTGATGAAAAGAACGAAAAATCATGACTTAGTTTCTTTTTTAACGTTACAGAAACTTTAAAATGGCTACCTAAATGAACTCACTAGCCTTACTACTGTCAGGCAAGTTCAAACAGCATTTTGCTACGCTCATTTTATACGCTTCTTTCACTAAAAGAAAAGAGGTCGGAAATGAAAAAATGGGAATAGGGAATAGGGAATACACTTTTTAAAACCACATTTTGAGATAAAGACTATTTTGACTTATTTTTTAAACTCAAAACTTATAATTCAAAAATCAAAACTATTTTAAAATCTAGTCAATAATGACCTTTTGACATAAAGACTAATTTGACATAATTTGCTATGAGTAACAATCTTTAAAATAGATAATTATTACAATATCCTGTAATATTGCGGACAAGCATATATTGTTTTATAGAGCCACTAATAATCGCTAAGTTTTTGTTAATTTGGACGAACTAAATTTAGTGGCCTAACGGTAAGAATCGTTTCGCTAAATATTTAGAAACAAAAACACAAATATGACTTTTAAGGAGCTTAATTTCCACCCAGATATTCAAGAAGGATTAGATGCAATGTATTTCGAAAAGCCTACTCCTGTTCAGGAGTTAGCGATTCCAGTAATTATGAAAGGGCAAGATATTATTGCCTGTGCACAAACTGGAACGGGTAAAACTGCCGCCTTCTTATTACCTATATTAAATGAGCTCCACAAAGTAAAGAAGACGAAGATTAGAGCTATTATTATAGCTCCAACGAGAGAATTAGCTCAGCAGATAGACCAACAGTTCGATGGTTTCTCTTATTTCGCTGCTGTTAGTTCTCAAGCTGTTTATGGTGGAGGCGATGGAAAAAGCTGGACTACGCAGTCGGAATCTCTTAAAAAAGGAACAGAAGTTATTATTGCTACCCCTGGTAGATTATTATCCTTTCTATCGATTTCTAATTTAGATTTATCAGGTGTTGAGTATTTAATACTCGATGAGGCTGATAGAATGTTAGACATGGGCTTTAACCACGATATTATGCGTATTGTGGATAAACTTCCTACTACCAGACAAACACTCTTGTTCTCGGCTACTATGCCTCCAAAGATTGTTAAACTAGCACAAAGTATACTTATAAATCCTGCTAGAGTAAATGTTGCTATTTCTAAACCAGCAGAAACAATTCGTCAGGAAGCATATTTAGCATACGACAAACAAAAAGCTCCTTTAGTAGCTCATATTCTTAAGAGTATGGACTTTGAGTCTGTAATTGTCTTTTCATCTACTAAAAAGAATATTTCTCTTATTCAGCGAGAACTTAATAGTCATGGAATTCCATCGAAAGCGATGTCTTCTGACCTAGAACAGAAGGAACGTGAAGATGTGATGCAACAGTTTAAAGCAAAGAAATTTAAAACTTTGGTTGCTACAGATATCGTTTCTAGAGGAATTGATATTAAAGGTATTTCACTGGTTATAAACTACGATATCCCTTCTGATGCAGAAGACTATATTCACAGGATTGGTAGAACTGGTAGAAATGAAGCTGATGGACATGCCATTACTTTAATTAATGATAGAGATCAAATACTGTTCTTTAATATTGAAGCCTTAATGGATAAGGTAGTTGATAAAATTACTTTGCCAGAAAACTTAGGAGAAGCACCACTTTATGAACCAGAGAAAAAACGTGCTAAACCAAAATCGAACGGCAATAAAAAACGTTTCAATCCTAAAGGAAAAGGAAAGCCACATTTTAAGAATAAAAGAGAATAACTGATAATTGTTAATGATGAATAGTGACTTATCGCTTTTCACCATTAACAATTTGTATCTTTGCCGCTTCAAAAAAGGACATTATGATATCAGTTAACGGCTTAGCAGTAGAATTTAGTGGGGATACACTTTTTAGTGAGATTTCTTTTGCAATTAATGAGAACGATAAAATCGCATTAATGGGAAAGAACGGCGCTGGAAAATCTACCTTAATGAAAATTATTGCTGGAGTTCAAAAAGCCAACCGTGGATCTGTTCAATGTCCCGAAGATGCTAAAATAGCATACTTACCACAGCATTTACTTACCCAAGACAATTGTACCGTATTCGAAGAAGCCTCAAAGGCTTTTGCTGGTATATTTGAGATGAAATCTGAAATGGAAAAGCTCAATAAAGAGCTTGAAACCAGAACAGACTATGAATCTGCCGAATACATGACTATTATAGAGCGTGTTTCGGAATTAGGCGAAAAATACTATTCTATTGAAGATGTAAACTACGATGCTGAGGTAGAGAAATCTTTAATGGGTTTAGGATTTAAAAGAGCCGACCTACACAGACAAACAAGTGAATTTAGTGGTGGATGGCGAATGCGAATTGAATTGGCTAAAATTCTATTGCAAAAACCAGACTTGGTACTACTAGATGAGCCAACTAACCATATTGATATAGAATCTGTTATTTGGTTAGAAGATTTCTTACTCAATAAAGCTAGGGCCGTAATTGTAATTTCACACGATAAAACCTTTATCGATAATATTACCAACCGTACCATAGAGCTTACTATGGGTCGTATTTACGATTACAAAGCAAACTACTCTCATTATATACAACTTAGAGAAGAACGTAGAGAGCAGCAAGTTAAAGCATATAAGGAGCAGCAGCGATTTATAGCAGACAACAATACTTTTATTGAACGCTTTAGAGGGACCTATTCTAAAACCAATCAGGTTAATTCGAGAGAAAAAATGCTCGAAAAGTTAGAGATCATTCAAATAGATGAAGTAGATAACTCTTCTTTAAATTTGAGCTTCCCTCCTGCACAAAGATCTGGTGATTATCCTGTAGCAGCAACAGACATGAGTAAAAGCTATGGAGATCATACCGTATTTAAAAGTACAAGTTTCTCAATAGCACGTGGCGAAAAAGTATCTTTTGTAGGGCGTAATGGTGAAGGGAAATCTACCATGATAAAAGCCATAATGGGCGAAACTGACTTTGAAGGTGAATGTGGCTTAGGACACAATGCGAAGGTTGGATATTTTGCACAAAACCAAGCATCATTACTAGATACTGACTTAACCGTTTTTCAAACAGTAGACAATATAGCTAAAGGAGATATACGTTCGCATATTAAATCCATTTTAGGTGGATTTATGTTCTCTGGTGATGATATCGACAAAAAGGTTAGCATTCTATCTGGTGGAGAAAAAACACGTTTAGCTATGGTAAAACTACTCTTAGAACCGGTTAACGTTCTAATATTAGATGAGCCTACAAACCACCTAGATTTAAAATCTAAAGACGTACTAAAACAAGCCTTACTCAATTTTGATGGAACCTTGATTCTTGTTTCTCACGATAGAGATTTCTTACAAGGCTTATCGCAAAAAGTATTCGAATTTAAAGACCAAAGAGTAATTGAGCACTTCGAAACTATAGATGAATTTTTAGTACGAAACAGAGTTGAAAGCTTGAAGCAAATAGATTTGTAAGTAATCTAGTTGTAAAACATTTAAATACTGGTAACAGAATTTTGGTTAATGAGCATTTTATCGAAAAGCTCATTTTTATACTTTGTCCCCAGGTTAATAATGTGCTTGGAGAGGTAAATAGAATCAGTATTAAATTTGGTTATTTTGTCTAAGTTAATCGCATAAGATCGGTGGCATTGAAAAATACTCTCCCCCATTATGTCTAATACTTCTTTAAAGTGTAAAGGGGATTTAATTTCCAATGCAGAACACACAATTATAGTTCTTCCTTTTTCTGCTTTAATATATAGTATGTCAGATATGTTTACACGGTGGTAATCATTTCGACCTTCTTTAAAAATATAAGTATCCATTTTTTTTATTGTGTTATTATATAAAGTAAATTTTAAACTAAACTAATTAGAATAATTGAATCCTATTTTCTCAACCATCGAAAACTATGTCTCAGGGTTCGAAAACAAGTCAACATAGAATTATTAGAATATTGGAGCTTAAAAATAACTTCAAACTTACATACCTCTATGTCTTCAGAAATCAAAAGGTTAACAAAAAAATGAATTATTTTAAAATTATTTTATAACCACCTGATTATTAGGTGTTATTTTGTGTGATGTAATTAGGGTATAGATAGAAGGTTATTGGAAAACCATTCTATAAAAGATGATTTGACACAGTGACTATTATATTTTAAAACATAGGATTTGTAGTCCTTTTCCTTGATGAAAAGAACGAAAAATCATGACTGTATTTCTTTCTTAACGTTACAGAAACTTTAAAATGGCTAATAAAATGAACTCGCTAGCCTTCCTTTGGTCGGCAAGCTCAAATAACATTTTACAACGCTCATTTTATACGCTTCTTTCACTAAAAGAAAAGAGGTCGAGAAGTAAATAAAAAAGGAAATGAAACTAACTATAGCACTTAATTTGTATGATCAAACTACATTTTGAAACGCTCATTTTATACACTTCTTTCACTAAAAGAAAAGAGGCCGGGAAGGAAATAAAAAAAGAAAATGAAACTAACTAGCCCTTAATTTGTAAGATCAAACTACATTTTGAAACGCTCATTTTATACGCTTATTTCACTAAAATAAAAGAGGCCGGGAAGGAAATAAAAAAGGAAAGGAAACTTACTAACCCATTTGGTAAACAAGAGCAGCCCAATTGTTTTTTTCACTTTGTCTTAAAAGACGTAATCCTAGTGTACGAGCCTTAGTGTCAATATGAGAAATATCGGAAGTGTAGAATCCACTAAAAGCAATTTGAGAACCTCTACGCATTGTATTGGTATATGCTTCCATGTCATTTAATAGAATATTTCTATTTATGTTGGCAAGAATTACATCGTAAGAGCAATTGTTTAAGAGTTCTGCTCCTCCTTGCTTAACAATTATTTGGGAGCATTTATTTTTGCGAACATTTTCTAGCGTATTTTCATAAGCCCATTCGTCAATATCGATACCCGTAATAGAATTGGCACCTTTCATACAAGCCAAAATGGCTAGAATTCCAGTACCACAGCCCATGTCTAAAACACGTTTTCCAGAAACATCAATATTTAACAACTGCGCAATCATTTGATGCGTTGTTTCGTGGTGCCCAGTACCAAAAGACATTTTTGGTTCTATAACAATATCAAAATCTACTTCTATTTTATCGTGAAAAGGTGCTCTAACTATACACTTACCGTCAACTTCAATAGGTTCGAAATTCTTTTCCCATTCAGCATTCCAGTTTTGTTGTTCAATGGTAACAACATCCATACTAATCGTAAAGTCAGGATTATGAAGGATGTATAAATCTTTAACTTCTTCTTCTACAAAATCGGCTTCTTGCACATAAGCTTGCAATCCAGTATCTGTATGTACAAAGCTTTCAAAATTTAATGCTCCTAATTCGGCCACTAAAATTTCTCTAGCCATTTGGGCATTAATTTCTGCAGATTCGTTTGCAGTAATCGTAAAGTTAACTTCTATATAATTCATCTCTTAAGCCTTAATAATTGATACAAAGTCTGTGGCTTTTAAAGATGCGCCACCAATTAAACCACCGTCTACATCTGTTTGAGAAAATAAGTCCGCAGCATTAGAAGGCTTACAAGAACCGCCATAAAGAATAGAGGTGTTTTGTGCGACTTCACTTCCGTATTTACTAGTAATAACTTGACGAATATGAGCATGCATTTCTTGTGCCTGTTCACTACTAGCAGTTTCTCCAGTTCCTATAGCCCAAACTGGCTCGTAAGCCAAAACAACCTTAGTCATTTGCTCAGCAGGTAAATGGAAAATACCTTCTGTAATTTGTGTACGTACTAAATCGAAATGAACATTCGATTTACGTTCCTCAAGCGTTTCGCCAAAACAGTAAATAACTTTTAGGTTTTGAGACAAAGCAGCATCTACTTTTTCAGCTAATAGAGAATTTGTTTCAGCATTAAAAGCTCTTCGCTCAGAATGTCCTACAATAACATAGTCCAATCCTAAGTCTGCTAACATAGCAGTAGAGACTTCTCCTGTATAAGCACCCGATAGTTTATGGTGACAGTTTTGTGCAGCAACTTTTACATTAGTTCCTTTACAAAGATCAACCAAAGAGGCTAAGTGAATATAAGTAGCAGAAATAATTACTTCTCTGGTAACCTCAGAAGTAAGTGCAATAATAGATTTGCATAAATCAATTCCCTCTTGAAGATTTTTATTCATCTTCCAGTTTCCTGCAACTATCTGTTTTCTCATGTAAATGCTATTTAGTGCTGCAAATATAAGTTATGCGTTTAGTATTTTACTTAGAAGCTGATAATTTTAAGGAAATAAAAAAACCTCACTCAAATTAATGAGTGAGGTTATCTAATAAAGCGAAACTTATACTTTTTTAGCGTCTTTAACTTTTTGATTGGTTAAAGCTAAATCAATTACATCTACCATATGGTCTACATAATTAAAACTTAGACCTTTTAAATAGTTTGGTTTAATTTCGAGTATATCTTTCTCGTTATCCTTACAAAGGATTATCTCTTTTATACCCGCTCTTTTAGCAGCAAGGATTTTCTCTTTAATTCCACCGACTGGTAAAACCTTTCCTCTAAGGGTAATCTCACCACTCATAGCTAAACTTTTCTTTACTTTTCTCTGTGTAAGTAATGATGTAAGAGAAGTTAGCATGGTAATCCCAGCAGAAGGACCGTCTTTTGGTACGGCACCTTCAGGAACGTGAATATGAATATCCCATTTGGTAAATACATCAGATTTTAAACCAAATTTATCGTGATTCGATTTAATAAATTCTAATGCTAAACTAGCCGACTCTTTCATAACCTTACCTAAATTCCCGGTAAGTGTTAAACGCCCTTTACCAGGACTTAAACTAGACTCAATAAACAAGATAGTACCTCCAACTGAAGTCCAGGCTAAGCCTGTAACAACACCAGCAACCTCATTGTTCTGGTACTTATCTTTACTAAAACGTTGAGGTCCTAAAATATCAACTACTAAGTCAGAATTCAATTTCGTTTCGTATTCGTCTTCCATAGCAATACTTTTAGCCGCATAGCGAACTAATTTTGCTAATTTCTTATCTAATCCACGAACTCCAGACTCACTTGTATAACCTTCTACAACTTGCTCAAATTCTTTTTTACCAATTTTCAGAGCCTCTTTGCCTAAACCGTGTTCTTTTAGCTGCTTTGGTAAAAGATGTTTTTTAGCTATCTGAACCTTCTCTTCCATGGTATAACCGCTAATATCAATAATCTCCATTCGGTCTCTAAGAGCAGGCTGAATAGTATTTAAAGAATTCGCAGTTGCAATAAACATCACTTTAGACAAGTCGTAACCCATCTCCAAGTAATTGTCGTAAAAAGTAGAATTTTGCTCAGGATCTAAAACTTCTAATAAGGCAGAAGAAGGATCTCCCTGACTTCCAATAGCAAGTTTATCGATCTCATCTAAAACAAAAACAGGATTAGAGGTACCCGCCTTTTTAATCGATTGTATAATCCTACCTGGCATAGCACCAATATAGGTTTTACGATGACCACGAATTTCAGACTCATCTCTTAAACCACCCAAACTAATACGTATGTACTCTCTTCCCAATGCATCAGCAACAGATCTACCCAATGAAGTTTTACCAACTCCTGGAGGGCCGTACAAACATAAAATTGGAGACTTCATATCTCCTTTAAGTTTTAAGACTGCTAGGTGCTCTATTATACGTTCTTTAACGTTTTCTAAACCGTAATGATCTTTGTCTAAAACTTTCTCTGCACGTTTTAAATCAAACTTATCTTTTGAATAATGATCCCAAGGTAATTCTAAAACCGTTTCTAAATAATTGCGTTGAATAGAATAATCTGGTACTTGAGGATTTAGTCTTTGTAGTTTCTTTAAGTCTTTTTCAACTTGCTCAGAAACTTCTTTAGACCATTTTTTCTTACTCGCTCTAGTTCGCATTTCCTCAACTTCCTCGTGGTGTGTATTACCACCAAGTTCTTCTTGAATTTGCTTTAACTGTTGATTTAAAAAATACTCTCTCTGTTGTTCGTCTAAATCAACACGAACTTTATTTTGAATTTCATTCTTCATCTGGATCATGTTGATTTCATGATTCAGGTGAATTAAAGAAGTTCTTGTGCGCTCTTCTAAGTTTGGTTGTTCTAATAATTTTTGCTTTGCCTTAACATCAATATTCATGTTAGAAGCAACAAAATTTACCAGGAAAGAATCGCTCTCTATATTCTTAATCGCAAAAGAGGCTTCAGAAGGTATATTGGGTGATTCCTTAATAATTTGTAAGGCTACATCTTTTACGCTTTCGACTAAAGCCTTAAATTCCTTATCGCCTTTTTTAGGTTTCGTTTCCTGAAAAGTAGAAGCATTTGCTTTAAAATACGGCTCTTCTTGAGTAAACTCTTGTATATCGAAACGCTTTTGACCTTGGATAATAACCGTTATATTACCGTCTGGCATTCTAAAGGTTCGCAAAATCTTTGCAAGGGTACCCGTAACATTTAAATCTTCAGATTTAGGATCTTCAATTTTAGCATCCTTTTGTGCAACTACACCAATAATTTTATCACCCTCATTAGCATCCTTAATCAATTTGATAGATTTATCTCTACCAACTGTAATAGGTATAACTACACCAGGAAAAAGAACTGTATTTCTTAAAGGAAGAACGGCAATTTCATCAGGCATAGCCTCCGCATTTAAACGCTCTTCATCTTCTTCTGTCATTAAGGGTATAAGCTCTGCCTCTTGATCTAAAACCTTTGAGAGAGAGAGTTCATCTAATATTTTTATTTTCGTATCCATAGTTTTTTCTTTATAAATGACCTTTAGACAAATAACAAAAGCCCATTGAGCGGACAATGGGCAAAGTATATGCCAAAGGGTATAACTGACAAAAGGTCGGGTTTGTAGTATTAACGACGGTATTCCTCCGACAATTCGAAAACTGTTGTCAGTATATCGCGTTCAATGTCGTTAAAATCTACCGACCTACGTTCCATCACTTTTTCGGCAACTTCGAAAGCTTTCTTTGTTAAATAAGTAGACTGTCCTTGAGGACCACCCCAAGAAAAAGAAGGAATAAAATTTCGAGGAAATCCAGCTCCAAAGATATTGGCACTTACTCCAACTACAGTACCTGTATTAAACATGGTATTTATTCCGCATTTAGAATGGTCGCCCATTACTAATCCGCAAAACTGAAGTCCTGTTAACTTAAATCGATTCGATTCATAGTCCCATAACTTCACTTCAGCATAATTATTTTTCAAATTCGAATTATTTGAATCTGCTCCAATATTACACCACTCTCCTAAAACAGAATTCCCTAAAAAGCCATCGTGTCCTTTATTAGAATAACCAAAAATAACAACATTGTTAAGTTCT
>Ga0308015_10000372_pt1 | contig 21510 bp, 37 predicted proteins | sample Neamet231_FD_203128 | JGI IMG/M metagenome (GOLD analysis project Ga0308015, IMG submission 203128) | Marine microbial communities from water near the shore, Antarctic Ocean - #231 | ecosystem: Environmental > Aquatic > Marine > Unclassified | place: Southern Ocean | collected 2014-07-28
TCATACTTTTCACATTCTCTATCTACATAGTCATTAGTATCAACAGTTTTTAAAACACTTTTAGTCTTAACACCTTTCCCATTGTTCCAAACAAACCAAGATATTTTCCAAGTTCTTTTTTTAATCATTATCTTGCTCCATATTCTCTAATTCATTTTGCCTTTCAGCATCATTAAATTTCTTGCCTATTTCTTTTTTTAAATTTGTCATATCCATTTTTAACAATTCTTTTATATCTGTTTGCGAATATAAATTTGAACGTTCTCTGTGATATGTTGTAAGTAACAAAGCATCTAATGCTTTTATAAAATCTAAATCATTCATAATTAAACCTCCATAGCTATAGAAACAGTTTGAATAGTATGAGGTGGTTGAGATAAGCCATAAACCAGAGCTGTTTCATTTTTGGATTTAATTAAATCTCTATAATGAATTGCATCTTCTAAAATATCAAAAGCAACTTTCTCATATTTGCCCCTGCCTTTAAAAGTAGTAACAATAAAATATTTAACATGAGTTCTTAGGTAATTATCGTAATCGATTGAGTTTTTTATATTTTCCATTTTAGTCTCCAATTTTAGTTAAAAAAAAAGATAAATGCCTAAGCATCTACCTTCTTATAATCTTCTGTTCTATCCATTACAGTAAACTTAGGTGGGATAGTATAACCCCACTCTTTCAAATTCATATGCCAATAAGTAACACATTTTCCAAATTTAGTTTTAGTGACCTGCATATAAGGTTGTATATCTAAAACCTCAACACCATTAGTGGTTGTGTAAACTATCTGAAAATATGTTACACCATCATTTATTTCAGAACGATTAACATTTGCAAATTTTTTATTGTAAATCATTCCTCTATCACGATAATCATCATATCTTTTGCCATACCTACCATTATCAAGATAATCTCTTGTTGGTACTGCAACATGATTTTCAAATATAATTTCATCTTGCCTACGACCATTATCGTAACAATATATTTCTTTAATTTTTGTGATTGTTGTTTTAATTAATGCAGTCATTTGCTTCTCCAATTTATTATTATTATTATTTAATTAACCTAGCTTAAACTTTAGGTTATTTAATGTCAAACTATTATTTAATTATTTTTTTTATTTTCCTTTTCCTCTTTAATACATTCATCACATAAATCTATTTCCTCTGATGGTTCATCAGCCCAAAACATTTCATTACAATTAACACATTTATATTCGCCCATATCTAACACCTCTATTAAAGATTATTTATAAAAATAGGATTAAAGCCTTTATCTAATGCCATTTTTTTTAATATTTCTATATGTTCCTCTCCAAAATGTTCTCTTATATTTTTACCATTAATACCTAAAAGGTGATTTATCATTTCTTCTATAAAATCTTGATTTTCTTGTGTATTATAATCCATTTTATTCTCCAATTTATTAAAAAAAAGGAAGTGCCGAAGCACCCCCTCTATAATTATTTAAGAACTTTAACTAATGTTCTATAATGAAGTTTTTGGATATTATATCCACCTGCTATAATAGTGTCTATTCTAATAGCTTTTTGACCATTGTTTGTTTCGACTACATAGTAACCATTAAATCCATCTGAATAACTATCAACATTTGAATTTAAAACTTTAGTAATACCTGCTTCTTCTAACTTTTTAGCCATCTTAACATTTCTTGCTTTGATAACTGCTTTAGCATCTTTAACTGCAATGTCTTGAGCCATTTCGACATTAATACCATAAAGTTTATTGTGCATACCTTTACTACCTGCGACATTGTAAAGAGAATCCCAACAAATACTTTTTTGAGGATTAAAGTTGTTTTTCCAATAATTCATAATTGCTTCTTTTTTTTCTAAGTAATAAGAAACTTGCTTTTCTATATATAAAGCATCTAACTTTGTAAAAACTTCTTCTAGGGATTTGATTATTTCCTTATATGTCTGCATTTTTATTCTCCAATTTATTATTATTATTTAATTAATTAAGCATAACCTAAATTATTTTCTAGGTTAATGCAAGCTATAATATTAATTATTTTTTAATTTAATTGAAAATAAGTGGATTAATATGTTAATACTTAAAAGGTTCTTTCCCCACGAGAGCCACTTAGTATTAGCCTATTTTCCAATTGTAGGCTATAAATGGGGGGTAACTTTTGTAGGCATTAATTACCCCCTATGACTAAAGAATCAGACATTCAAATAGCTTGTAATCAATATCTAAACATCTTAGCAAATACTTATTATTTTAGACACTTTCATGTAGCCAATGAGGGTAAAAGGTCTATCAACTATCATGCTAAGATGAAAAGAATGGGGTTAAAGGCAGGTTGCCCAGATATAATTGTTGAATATCCTCAAGGCAGAATTTTATATATTGAATTGAAAACCCCTAAAGGTCGCTTGTCTGACAACCAAAAATTGTGGGCTATACAATCTAAAGGTTTGGGTACACCTCACTTTGTAGTGTTTGGGGAGGTAACCGAATGTTTAGATCAAATTAAAGTCATTATTGAAACAAACATTCCTACGAGGTGCTAGTTTACCTTTTTATCTTTATTACAGGCTGTATAGCCCTAAAATAGCCCTTAACAGGCTTTATTTTTTCTTTTTCTTCTTCTTGATCTTGGGTCTACCAACTTTAGTTCCGTACGTTCCTTTTCCTTTTGGCATAATTGCTCCTTTTCATTTAAACAATAAACACAATTAGATTTGCATTTTCCCATAATACAGTCAATAAAGTCTTTGCCAAATTCTGCTTTTAAATCTTCCATTATTTTTTCTTTTGAAGAACTGATTTTTTCCAGAAATAATTAGCTATGTCATTAAAAAAGTCATATAGCCACATATAAAATTTGCTCATTTTCTCTTACCTTGTTTTATTCTTAATGATTTTACATGAAGATTATAAAAGTAATTACCAATTTTTAAAAAAGGTTTAGATAAATTTAGCCAAAACCACATCATTTTGTTAATCCCTTTTGCTTTTCATAGGTTCTAAGTCCACCAAGTCCTAATAATCCACCTAAAATTGTCATAAGTGAACCCATATCAAACTCTGGTAATGTTGGTATTGTTAACCCTATATAGGTACATACAAATAAAGTTACAGGCTGAAGCACAAAATGCCAACATAAAGCAATTCCACACGTCCAACCAATAAAGGGTCTCCACCCACTTACAAAAATGGATTTGTGCTGTGCTTCTACTTTGTTTATTTCTAATTGACCTTTGGCTAATTCTTGAGCATGGGTTTCAGCCATTGTAGCCACTTGATGTGCTAACTTATTTTTTAAATCAACATCTGGTATAAATTTATCTAATAATCCTGTTATTGGTGCAATTAAAGCTGTTAACATTATACACTCCCCATTCTTTCACTTAATCTGTTTGCTCTATTAGGCACTTGCTTTGCCCATTTAGAATCTAACATTTGTATCTTTGCTTCTTGCCAGTCACCTTTATTTACTGCTTCCCTCATACGAACAAAATTAGTTAATCTTGGTCGACCTAAATTAAACATCATATTTGCTAAAATTAACTGCACTTCTTCTGGTAGTTCATCAAAATTAGAATATAATACTTTGCAATCTTTTATTGTGCCATGAATATCAGCAACAAAACAATTATTAACTCTATCTTCTGATACTTCTGTTCCCACTTCTTTCTCATATTCTTGATCCCATTCTGTAACTAAATGCCCAATTCCAAAAGTTGGTAAGCCAATATGATCTAAATATATTTCATTTTTACAACCTTCATCTTCTTTAAGTTCTTCTCTTAGTTTATCTATATTCATTATTTATCCTCTTTAAGTCCTTGTTTTTACTGGGATTTTCCCAGGGATTACCTATCATTTTAATAAATTTGTATTTTCTTTGCATCAACTTCTGGAACTAACTTGCAAAAACATTGATAAGTCTTTTCTTTCTTATTCTTCATTATGGTTTGTCCATGCAAAACTTTTTTAAATGACATACAAGTGTTAGCATTTTCAAAATGTAAGCCCCCTTCTGGTGATCCAGATAGATAACAAACTAATAAAAATGCAGGTTTCACTTTTTATTAAGCCATGCTGTCGTTCCCATATATGCACCAACAATACCTGCTCCAGATAAATAAAATAAATTACTTATATCGGCTAAAGCTTTAACTCTTTCAACTTCAACTAAAAACATAGCCAAAGTAAAAGCACCCATAGCAATCAATGTCCACCTAGCCATTCGTAATTGAGCTAGATTTTTTCTTAAACTATCTTCTGTTTCTTTAATTGCTTTGGCATTTTCCAATTCTACATCTGTGACTATCCCATCACCATCTAAATCGTAATCATTATATTTGCTATTTTTTTGTAGTGTTTTTTTCATAGGATTTTTTTATCTCCACTATTGTTCTGTTGCAACCAGTACAAACTTTTTTTTCATTTAACTTACACATTCCTACACAGCTAGTCATTTTGCAATATCCCTTAAACTTTTCATTACATCATCAAGATTTGGCTCTTTACTGTTAGGATTATACACACATTTATATTTTCGAGGACAGCCAATTTGCTTGTCTGTAAAATCTATTTCAAATGTTTTTCCTGCACCTTGATATATGCAAGCCAATCCACCTTTAAAAGTAACCATTTTTTTTCTTAGGCACATAGTATATTTAGGTGGGATTATTATACCTTGATTAATTTTTTGTTGCCTTGTGTAATCTTTTGCATAAGCCTTAAAGTAAAAAAGAAATATTATAATAAGAACAGCCATCATACAGAAAGCTATCCCAACAGTTTGCATGGTATCTACAAATTCTTTTTTTTGTTGCCTAGCTTCTACTCTTTGCAATCGATTTGCTTCTCTTGCTTCTGCTATTCTATTAGCTCTTTCTGAAATTATTTCGTCCCATGTTGTTGGTCCAAATCTTAAATTGACTAATTGACGTAATTCGTTTCGTTGTTCTTCTAATAATTTCATATTAATAAAATCATTTGCAGAACTTTCTACAGAACCAAACTGTTGAGCCAAAGACATACCCTTGCCTTTTTTTTTATTCATTTGGTCTGAACCAGTAAAGAAACCATCAATCTGTTTTGCTATGCCAGAAATATCATTTATTGTTGAAATATTTTCTTTGATGAACGAAACACTTTTTTGTACAAGAGCAATTCCAGTAAGTATTTCAACAAGTACCATGCTTCATACTACCTTATTAACAACCCTATCATCATTATAATCATAGTTCCTGCTGTAACAATCATTATATGTTCAATACGTTTAATACGTAAAATAGTTTCTTTCCACCTCTCAGCACACACAGCTTCGTGAGTGTCTAATTTTGCTTTTACTTCAGATGCATTAACCATTATTTTCTTGCTTCATTCATGTTTTCAGAAATTTCTTTATTTGCAACAGATGTAATTAATTGATGTGTAAATGAGTTTTGTGCAACTGTTATTTGATCTAATTGAAAACTAATATTAGCTGACTTTGCTTGTAAATCTTTAATTTGTGCAATTAAATAATTTTGCTTTTCATTTAAATCTCTTGGGTTATATTCTATTCCATCAATATTTATGAAGTTGTTTCCCAAATTATTATCCTATGCTGTATAGCCATTTCCTGCTGTAATAGCTGAATTAATTGCAGTCATGCTTTCACTTGTCCAATAGTCTTTAGCAACCATTAACTCTAAATGTTCTACATTTCTATCAACACAGGCTTGCTTGTCTACTGCTGTATCATCTTCCATTGCATCTCCTGCGATAACATCAGTTATTAGTGTTACACTATGACCCATTGATGTGTAGTTTTGTGCTATTTCTTCTGCTGTTTTTGACACTTTATTCTCCTTTTAAAGTTTTGATTTCTGATTGCAATGCAGTTATTTGTGCTGATAATTCCTTAACTGCATTGACCAAATGCCATGTCATATTATCTGGATTAACAGTTAGCACTCCTGTGCTTTCTTCTTTAACCATATCTGGAAATATAGATTTTATTTCTTGTGCTATAACACCTAATTGAACACCTTGCACATTAATTGCTTGTTCTGTTGGTAATTCAGTTATTTCATCTTTAATTTTATATTCAAAGTTTTTAACTTGCACTTGGTTGATAGCATCAAGACCAATTGTATTATCTTCTATGTTCTTTTTTAATCTTCTATCAGAAGTTGTTGACCAAGTTGATGCATTGTTACCTTGGTAAGCAGGTCCTGCAATTTGTGTTGTTCCATTACCTTTACCAACTTGTCCATGTCCTAGAACTACTTGGTGATCTGCTGTTACAGTACCTACTGTGGTATCGTTTCCAATACAGGTGTTGTAATCTCCTGTGGTTAAATTATTTCCAGAATATCTTCCAAGGTTAGTATTATAAGAGCCTGTGGTTATCCCTGTTCCTGCTTCAATTCCTATAGCACTATTCCCTGTTGCTGTGGTAAGTCTGTAATGACAATTATGACCTATAGAAGTGTTTTGAGTTCCTGTTGTCGCAACAAGAAGGGAATTTGCCCCAAGAGAATTGTTAAGAGTACCTGTTGTTACAGCTTTCTGCGACTGAATACCAACAGCACTGTTAGAATGTCCTGTTGTATTTGCTCCTAAAGCATGAACTCCTAATGCACTGTTACTATGACCTGTACTATTAGCATCTAGAGCTAAAGCACCAACAGCACTATTGCTTGCACCTGTGGTAGTTGCACCTAAAGTAGCGACACCAACTGCTGTGTTGTTAGATGCTGTTGTATTAGCATCTAAACAGTTTTTACCAACTGCTGTATTGTTACCACCTGTTGTATTTGCAATCAAAGAACTATCACCGATTGCTGTATTGTTAGTTCCAGTCGTATTAACTGCTAAAGATGCATATCCAAAAGCTGAATTGTTAGTGCCTGTTGTATTAGTATACATAGTAGAGTCACCAAAAGCTGAATTGTGAGTGCCTGTTGTGTTACTACCTAAAGATTCACCTGCACCAAAAGCTGAATTCCGAGTGCCTGTTGTATTGGCTTTTAAAGCAGTATAACCAACTGCTGTATTATTATCACCAGTAGTAATTGCAGTACCTGCTTCATCTCCAACTACAGTATTATAATTACCACTACTTGCAATAGAGTTACCTGCATTGACACCTATTCTTACGTTAGATGTGCCTAATGTTGGTGTGCTTATTGAACCATCTGCTGAAATCTGTAATCTATCAACCCCTGCTGTTACAAATCTTAATATGTCTGTTCCACCTCTATAGATACCCATATTAGTATCTGAATTAAATGTTAATGCAGGTGCTGATACAGTTCCATCATCTAGTTGTAATGTGCCACTTAAAACAAATTTATCATTTGTCTGGTCTAATTCAGCAAACTTTATCCAAGCATCATTATCTTCATTTCTGATATATATGATATTTGTGTCGGTTTCATACCACCACATATTGGCAAATGTTGTACTTGGTGCAGTATCTCCAGAATTATTACTGGCTAATGCTTGTAATGCTGTATTCAAATCGGCTCTAAAAGCAGGAAAACCTTGGTTTGCTATTGTAAAATCATTTTGTGACATATTTTATCCTCATGATGCTAATTCTCCATATCCTCTTACTACATAATCGAATGTTCTGTCTATTGTAGCATTAGAACTATTAAAAAACTCTATTGTAAAACCTGTAGCACTTTTACTTGTTATAGCATAGTAATCTCCACTTGCCAAATTGCTTGCAGAAATACCTACACCAGAAATTGCTTTAAATGCAGGGCTAAATGTAACTGCTTTTCCAGATGTACTTGTTGTGCTTGCTATATCTGTTTGTGAATATACCCTATCTGGCATGTCTACAGTTACTGATAATTGTGTAACTTTAGGTGTTGCTTGCACATCTTGACTTAATAAAACTGCTCTAAATTTAAAACCCCTACCAGTATAATCACCCACATTAAATTTCTGAAATGCAGTATATGTTGGTGAACCACTTGCAGGGTCTTGGTTTGTCTTTGCTATTTGTAATTCAACATTAACATCTCCATAAGTTGCTGTATCTCCATCAAATACACCTGCTCTATCATCAAATGATCCAGAAGCATCATCAAATAAATTTACATAATCAACTCTTTGAGAAAGAACTCTAGCTGTAATTCTATTTGTATAAATACCACCAACATCTATATAGGTATCAAAATTATAAGTTCCAGAAGAAAAAACAGAACCTGCACCACCATCAAAAGAACCTAAAGCATCATCAATATTACCTGTTATATCTTCAAAATCATTTGTAGTGTCTAAAACTAAAGCACTGCCAATATCAACAACATTTGATTTTGCTCCTGTAAACCCAGTATGCTGAGTAGATGTTGCCACTAAATTTAAATCTTTTATATTATCAATTAATGTGACGTTACTTGTGGCATTTAGTGAAGCTAGTCCAATTTTATCTACTGACCTCACAAAATAAGTTCCAGTTAATGCAGGAACTGTAACAGTATTAGCAGGTCTTGATACTTTATTAACTAGAGTTGTAGCATTACTGAATATTGCACTAGATGTTAATGGGCTATGTCTTATTATGTAATGTGATAAATCTAAATCAGCCACAGGTGTCCAACTTAAATGGGCTTCTGTTCCAATAATATTAACTTGAAAGTTTGTAACATCAGCAGGTGGCTCGGTCTTACCTATAACTTGGTGTTGTACTGATATAAAAACAGATCGACTTATTGAAGATACTGACCTAGCTCTAACATCATAAATAACGTTATCTTCTACGTTTGTAAGTTCAAAATTAGAACTCGCACCCCTACCTAGATTTATATAATTTGTATCTGTTGATTTTTTAGCTTGCACTTCAAAGTCTACAATAAATAAATCTGTTGCAGTCACATTAACTAATAATGTATTTATAGCTTCCTCATTAAATGATCTTAATATGTCTGTAACTGTTAAAACTGGTGCTTGTACTGTAAATGGGTTAGGTAATGTTGTATCCACTATTTCTTCTAAGGGTGATTGAGTACCAAAAGTATAATAGCTATCTTGATGTTCTGAACATTGCAAACTAACACTTTGATCTGCATTTAATGACATACCTTGAACTCTAAAAGGTTTTGCAGAAAATGCAGGTGTTGCATGAGTTATATTAACTATATCTCCTATAGACAATTCTAAAGCTGTGGCATCTGCTTTTATTGAAATATTTAAGCTAGACCTTGACCTTCGTAATATAATTTCAGCCATTTCTTGTGCTTGAAATTTATTTGTAAACATAGAAAAATCAAACTTTCCTTCTAACAATAAACCACCATCTTCAGCCTTCATAGTTTCAAACCTGTCTGCTGTAACTATTAATTCTGGGTTTTCAATAACTGGTGGGAATTGTGTTGAATCAGATTGATAATTTTTATCTGGGTTTATATAATTAACAATTACTCTATTATATCTTGAGTTTTTGTTTTTACTTAAAACTGTTATACCACCTAATATATTATCTTCTGTTAATGTTATTGATGCAGAACCACTTGATTCAACTAATATTTTATATTTGCCAGATGAAAAGTTTAAATAAGACCTTGAACCCCTCACTAAGTCTTTAACATTATCTATAGCTTTTCTTGATGTATCTATAACTATATTGCTATTCATTAAATCAATAGTATTTGCAGAAGTTGCATCACCAAAACCAATACCAAAAGCATTAATTAAAAATAAATCCCCACCTAAAGGTTCTATTTGTGTGTCACATACATCTGTTGCTGTTTGCCAATCTGCAAAATTAGTATCAAAATAACTATCAACTATGCCCATTCCAAATCTTTCGTTTCTTAAATAATCAAGCATTTGAAGTATTGGGTTATCTGAATATGCCCAAGTTGAACTATCATTTTGTCTATGGCTTCCACTCCCACCAGTTTTGGTAGTATCTAAATTAGGATTATAAACTTTTCTTCCTTTAATTAAGGCTTGCACGTTAGGTATTGATCCAAATTTATCTGAATTCCATTTAAATCTTAAAGCTATATAAGCCAAACCTTGCAATTTATGTTGTAGTGACCACGAATTGGCTTCTTGCAATAAAGAAGATGAACTTTGTGTATCTGAACCAAAATGTCCTTCTACAGTTATTAAACTTTCTGAATTTTCTGTATCATAAAAGTTTTGATCTGAATTTGTTACAGTTCTTTGGACATTATCAGATATTACACCAGATAAATTTACTCTCTTATCATTAACATAAAGGCAGGTCATTTCATGAATTTCGCCTTCACCTAAAACTAATGCCATATATAAATATTCGTTATCAGTTCCAGACGTTTCTAGAAAAACGACATTACCACCGACTTTTCTTTGACCATAAATTACATTAACACTTGCATTTGAACTAACTTTATTAACTAAAACCCCTTGTGCATTTCGGTCTGAATATAAAGCACCAAAATCTGGAATATCTGGCATAGGTATTAACCAACCTATAACATCTTCTATTATATCTGTTATGCCATCTACAATATCATCAATTATATCAACAATATCGTCAATCGGATTCCAACCACCCATTAGATTAATCTCCAGTTACTACCCATATTTTTAAAACCTAATTTTTCAAAAACTGGGTCTATATGTAAACCAGATGTAATTGATAAAACAATAGGTAAATCTTCTGAAACTTTTTTAACACTATCAATCAATAATTTTACTAATTTAAAATTTCTAAAACTTTTTTTAATATAGATAATTTGTATCTGCATTATTTGATCTTTACTAAAAAAATATTCAGATTTATTAAACATGCAACAACCTATTAATTCGTCATTATCTAAATCTTTCATTAAAAGTATTTTGCCTTTATCCATTACTGCATTAATAAAATACAAACCCTTTTTTTTATCTACTTCTGGATAATCAGCTTCACAATCTACGTTTTTATATTCTAATAATAAATTATATATAATTTCAATATCTGTTTTTTCAGCATAATATAAATTTGTGCTTGTCATGGTCTGCCCCATTTTATATCTCTAACTGTCAAAGCAGAATAATTCATGCCTAAATCACTTGGGAAAAATCTTTCCTGTGAATTATTTGTAGTACTTCTGCCACTAGTTTTGCTAAAATTACCCCAATGTGAGCTTAATGTTAAAACCAAAGTTGCAGTATTTGTATTATCAGAAACTTTAAATTGATCTATTGTTCCATAAAAAAATAAAAATGGGTCTGCTATTAGACTAAGACTGCTATTTAAATAACCTCTATAAATATAAACATTACTATTTATTATGTTTTCTGTTAATGCCAAAGCAACATAAGCTTGGTCTACAGCCGATAAACTTAAAGAAAGAGAGTTTTTAGTAGGTGCATTTGTTTCTTGTACCCCTGTAATTCCCCTAAAATGACCATTTGATAAATAAGTTCTTGAACTTCCAGAAATATTTGATGATAAATCAAAACTTGCATTAGTTAAATAAACTGGTGTTGAAAATTCTATATCAATTAATAATACAGGTTCAATGCTACCTGTAGCTAATTCTGTTTTAACTGCACTTGTTAATCCTCTGGGCATTATAAACTCTCAATTACATCAAACTCATAATTAAATAATAAATTTCCATCTTTATCAACTTGCCCACTAGCAAACTCTTGTGTGTCGCTGACAAGGTGAACATTAAAAGGCACTGAATCATAAGTAACAGAACTATCATTAGCCAGAGCAGTTCTTAAAGGGGGTTCTATGGTTACTGTTGAAGCATTACTTGATGAAGTTACATCATTTATAATCATATAGACTTTATCATGTGCAAACTTAATTAAATCACCTGCTTTTAATCTACCTGCCCCATTTCCTGCAAACCCATTTATAGCGATTGTAGTATCAGCTACTGCATGAACACCATTAACTAACAATGTATTTGTTTCATTACCTTGTGCATTTAAATAGCTTGGAAAAACTACAGTAAAATCTTCCCTTCTGGCTCTTTGCTTAATCATAAATGCCATAATAGGTGCAAAATCAGACCTTGTCATAAGTGGATAGGAAACTGTAAAGCTAAATCTTTGACCTTGAATTTGCCTTCTAAAGGTCTTGCCACTATCAGTTTCAGAAACCAAAGTCTTTTGATTACTTTTAAAGTTAATCGAATTAAAATTTGTATTTGGTAAAGTTCCACTCATATAATTGCCACTCTACCTTTCTCATTTACTGCACTATTAATCATATTAACTATAGTTCCTCGACTATTGACTAATAATTCGTTAAATCCTCTAGCATCTACTGTGCTTATATTAAAGTTTACTGTTACAGCTTTACCCATGCCACCTAGCTGACCATTTGGTACAACGTTTGATGCTCTATCTGGAACAACTAATTCTGCTCCTGCTTCTCCAACTAAATAAGGTTGCCCTTGGTTCATACGACCACCTTGTTTACGACCTTGATATTGTTGTGATGCTATTGTAGCAACTTGAACAAGACCAAAAGCCCCTATTGCTATGGCTAGTGGTATATTGCCACTTGCTAATGCTTTAGTTACACCTGTGGCTGTATTCATAATACCTTCTGCTATATTAAAGGCTTTATTTAATGCGAAAGCTTGTTTATTGCTTTTTGCCATCTCATTAAGCCCTTCCCTACCTACTTTTACTGCCAAATCAGTTTTTGCTTTACCAGACATTTTATCTAAATCTATTTCATTAGCCTTGCCAGATTTTATTAAATTAAAATTATCATTAAATAGTTTTTTCTGAATTTCCAATTGTTTTTGTGCTGTTTCATGAGCAAGGGTAAGTGTTTCATCTGCACTAATTCTTCTTAATTCAGCTAATAGTTCGTCTTGCTCCATAATTGCATTAAATTTATTTGTAAAAGCTTGTTTTTCAACATCAGCTTCTAGTTTTGCCATTTCCATAGCACCTGCTAATTTTTCTTCTTTTGAAAATGTATGTTCAAATGAACCCATAGTTGCATCTTGCCCAAGCATAGAAGGATCAGTCACTTTTGATTTTTCTTTATTTAGATTTTTAACTGCTTCTGTTTGGGCTATTATTCCAAGCGTATTTATGGCTCTTATTTCTGTATCTAAATCAATTTGACTTTGACTAAGCTTATAATTTTTTATTTCTTTATCTACTGCTTCTAATTGTCTTTTAAAATCTTTAATAGTACTATTGCTAGTAAAAATACTGTTCTTCTCGGCACTATCTAATCCTTCTAAAAGCACCTTTTTCTTTTTAAGCAATTCATTAAGTTTATTCATAGGGTCTATTGCTTTAGCATTGGCATCAGTAAGCATTGCTATACTTGTACCTACAGCTAATAAAAAACCAATTAAGTTAAGTTTTGATAATTTTGAAAATGCAAGCAAAGCCATTTTAGCTTTTCCAATATTCATTGCTAATGTTAAAAATGCTCCTGCCAACTTAAAGACAATAACACCCATACCTAGTGCTTTGAGTACTTCAAAATTATCTTTTAAAAAGACTACTGCATCACCTGCAAAAATTATTGCATCAGACAACCCTTTTCCTATGCTTTTAGCTATATCATCAAGGGTTTTTTTATTATCTTGTAAGGCATTATCTAATGCTCCAAATTCTTGTTTTAAACCTACAAAAAAACTTTCTGCTACTATCTTTTGAAAGTTAAAGAATTTATCACCAATCATAGAAAGAGTACCTTCTAGGGTTTCAGCTAAATCTTTCGTTGCACCTGCCAATCTTCCCTTACCACTAAAAACTCTTTCAAATGCTTCTGCTGTTTCTTCTGTTGATACTTTTGCACCTGCACTAAATCCTAATAATTTTTTTACACCCTTTTCTCTAAAAAGGTCTGCACTAGCTAAACCTGCTGAAAATGATCTTGATATTTGCTCTGATGTTGTTTTAAAATCTAAACCAGTAAGAGTTGCGACATTACCAGTAATTTCAAGCATTTTAGCTAATTCATCTGCATCTTTACTTACAACAGCTAAAACTCCTGCTCCTTGTTGTATTTGCTCTAAACTGAAAGGTACTTTTCCTGCAAACTCTGCCATAGTATCAAAAGCTTTTGCACCTTCTTCAACACTACCAAATAAAAATTTTAATCTAATTTGTAATGATTCAACTTCCTTACCAACATCTATAAACGATTTTATAGCAAGTCCTGCACCTAAACCAATAAAAGCATTTCTAAGATTAAAGACAGCATTTTTAACCTTATCAACACCTTTGGTCGCTGAATTCATAGCCTGTCTGGTCTTATCTTTGGCTATTATGTCTATATTTACTTGTTTGGTTGCCACTACCTACCTGCCTTCATTATTCTGTTTTGTCTTTCTTGTTCTTCGCTTTGAAGTTTATAGTATGCTATCCACATATTAAACTCTTGAACTGACATTTGCAAGATTTCGGCAACAGTCTTATGTAGTTTTTCAGCTAACCCAAATAAATTATGTAATTCTGGGTCACTATTTAGTTTTTTTTATTATCTTCAATATCTTCGTTGCCTGTTCCCATTATCTTAGTAGCAACATCTGCAATTACATTTGTATCAGCTTTAGTCTTGAAAGCTAAAATGTGAGAAGCATTAAACATTTTTTCGCCATCTTTAGTTAAAGCTTTTTCAATAATTACATCAATTAAAACTATTAAATCACTTCCAGTAGCACCTTTAAATATTTTCTGTTTTTCAAGCATATTAAAAGGTTTGCAATAAATAGCTTTATCACCTACTAAATCCCACTCTGGCACTTCAATTACTTGAGTGTCGAGGGTGCTAAAATGGTTTCTAATACCATCAAAATAATCCAATTTATCTGTCATTTAGACAGTACCGATAGTTAATGCACCTGTACCTTGAAAAGCAACACTTCTAGTTGTAATGCCATCTAAGGAAACACTTATTGACATACTTGTGACAATACCAGTTCCTGCAAAACTTTCATCACCAGATGCATTTCCTTCTGGCAAAAATATAAAAGCTAAACTTGTACCAGTAAGCAAAGTTGTTTGTGGTGTATTAGTTTCATCATAGTTCATATCAACTGAACCTGTAAAAGTACCTCTACCTGCAACAAATGTTTTTGTAGCATCACCTAATGTTGTATCTTCAACTGTATCGTGTGTTGTATCTATTGTAAAACCTGTAACATTGCCTATAGCTGTACCTGCTGAAGTAACAACTCCTTCTTTTCCATGATGTGTAGCCATTTCTTACTCCTTTTCAATAATTTCTTTTATCACTTTTTCTGGTTTATTTGCAACTTTTTTTTCTTCTTGTTTAAAACCAAGTTTTTTAAAATGTTCCAAATTATTTTCGGAAATATTAATTTCAACATCTCCTTTTTTCAATTTAATATCTTTAGCCATTATGCACTCCCTCTAGTAAATTCATATATAACCCTTACTGTTATTCTAACACCACCATAAGGATAAATAGTCCCTTCGTCTGAAGATGCTTCAATAACTTGAGTGTTTAAAGCATTTCCATTTCTTGTTATATCATTATCTAAAGTTTCTTCAACAACTTCTATAATTTGATTTCTAACAGTATCTATATTTGTAGTTGTTCCTTTACCAAAAGCCACAATTAAAAAATCTATGCTTCCTGTATAAGTTCCAGAACCTGTACCACCAATACTAGCAACTTCCCTTGTTTCATCACCAGATTGAACAAACATTGCAGGGAACTGTGCATCTGATAATTCTTCAACCTCAAATGGTTCTCTTGTAATCTTTTTAAACTCTATAGGGCTAGTAACAGAATCTAATTTGCTGATTATGTCGCTTGCTATGCTTTCTCTTTTACTCATATTCTCATTTCTTTAAAATAAAACTTTGCAAATTCAGCTTGTAACTTATCTTCTTCTTTATCAGCAATAGCAAAAAATGGTCTTTTAACTTTCTTTTTACCTACTCCAAAACTATCATGATATGAAGCTATCTTTGCTCTTTCCATATTAGAAAAGAATAATGTGCTTTTCATTCCACCAGTTCTAAAGTCTAAACTCCTAAACATTTTACCTGTATCTGTTAAATCCACCGAACCAGTTTGCCTACCCCTTTTATTACGACTTTTAACAGTAGATGAAGCATAAGGTTGCATATTACCCCCATCTGGTAGCTTACCTGCTTGTGTCCTCTTTGTAATCATAAGAACAGCCATGTTAGATACTCTTTTTAAGCCTTTATCAATTACTGACTTTTGTTTTCTTGAAATTTCTTTTAAAAAGTTTTTTATCTCAATATTATTTACACTTATTTTAGCTTCTATCATCTAACTAATCTAAGGTAATGTATTGCTTCTTTTTCGCTATCTGAAACACTACCCCCACCATCTTCATCATACTCTACACCATCTCGCAATATAGCTTGGAATTCTTCATCATATCTATTTTTATAAAAGTCTAATTGAACTTGAAATGTGTCCTTGCCTTCGCCTGTATCTGGGTCTCTCCATTTAGTTAAAATAGGATAAATATATTGAGATAATGCCAGATAAACAACCGATTGTGTCCATTGTGCATTAGTCAACTTGCTGTTAGTCATTTCAACTGATGTAACTTTTGTAATATCTTTGTATCTTATTTGATGCCTATATCTTTCCCACCATTCCTCTCGAATACGTCTTAGAACGTCATTTTCAGCAAATTGTAATTGATCGCCAAAATCAGTTATGCCAAAAGCTAATATATCTGGTTGTATCTTTTGTAAATTAGCATTAGCAACTGCAAATTCAGATGTAGCCATTTATTTATCTTCCTTTTTTTGGAATTTCTATCTTATTAACTTTAGGTTTATCTTCAACAGGTTTCCAACCTCTTAATGTCCAAGTCTTTAAATTAGCTTCATAATCAACTTTACTTCTTTCGATAACTTTATTTCCATTAGTTAATTTCATAATTACCTCTTGTTTGTAGTAAGGTGGAGGATTAACCCCCACCCTAAAGATTATATTATTATGATACTATGCTTGAATTCACATGAAGTTCAACACCATAAGAGTCATGTATCTCACCAACACCATAGACTGCTGTTGCTACAATTTCTGTACCTCTAAGTGAAGCATCTCTTTGTGTTTCAATCTTAATGTCTTGCATCATAGCTAAAGCCAAAGCATCTTTGTGGAAAATACCAACTTTATAATTTCCTGCTGTACCTGTGTTTGGTAGGTTTGCTGACTCAAATATTTGCATACCTGCAAGTCTACCTATATAGCCACTTCTTAATGCTTCATTAGAAATGTCTGTATCAATACCTGCAAACGTATTAGTTAAGCCAGATTTAAGGTCATAACCAACATGAGGGTGAACAACTGCATAGCACTCGCTAGTATCTAAACCATTTGCTCTAAGAACTGCTCCTGCATTAAAGATAGTTGCAGGGGATAGAACTGTAGACGAACTACCTGCTGTTACAGAAAAACCATCAAACAAAGTTAATAAATCAATATCTATTTTCTTTGCAATAGCATTTCCAAATAACTGCCCTATATCAGAAGCTACATTTCTTGAAGCTGAATTCTGTGCTAGATCAGTTAGGGTTGTCATAATTCCAACTTCTGATGCTGTAATAGTAACAGAACTTGGGTTAATAGCTGTGTTAGCTAGATCAGTCGCATCTGCTACTGCCGCCGCCGCAACAGCCGCATATACAGGAACTTCTATTGATTTTCCACCACCTGCTATTGTGTAGTTTTTAACTAAATTTTTCATTAATGATTTTTCATTAACTACAAATTGTGCTTCTGCTATAATTTCCGTATATAACTCGGAAATGGTCGAGGAGGTTGTTTCATTAGCCATTTTTAAATCCTTTCAGAGATTTGGTTATTCTTTAAAATTAATAATCGTGGGTTTGCTGTCTCTTTGCCTTTTATATTCAGCATAGATTTTGCGATCCTCTGCATTATTCATGTTTAACTCCGAAATATTTAAAGTCTTATTCGTTTCAGACTTGCCCACATTTGACACCGAGCCAGAACCACTTGGGGTAGCACTAACAAAGTGAGGGTTTTGTGTTAAGAACTCTTGGACTAATTCATCAGTCGTTAAAAGTTCACCCAGTTTATTGTAACGTGCAATTCCATTTTTATCAAGGATTTCTACGTTACCTGTTTCATTTAGCTTAATATCTCTATTTAAAAGTTCAACAACTTGGTCTGGATTAACTGCTCTATTCTTAGAAGCTGAAGATAATAAAGACTTATTTATTTTAATATCCTTTAGCTGACCCTCTAAATTTGATCGTTCTGTATTCCATTCTTGAGTTTTAGATTTTAATATTTCCTCAAACTCGCCTTTTTGAATTCTTTGTCTTTCTTCTACTTCTTTTTGTGTCTTAACTGCATTTACTGCTGTATCCAGATCATCAACACCTAGTTTTTTATATAATGATCCTCTTTCTTTTGCTAATCTTCTTTCCACAATACTGTTTAATTCTTCTTGAGTAAAAGTATTAGCATTTGATTTTTCTTGAACTTCTTGTTGTTCGTTTGTTTCCGTAGTTTGTTCTACTGTATTATCTTCCATTTTAATCTCCATATTAATGTATTTTTCTTATAGCATATTTTTTAAATGTTTTCTACTGTTCTTCATTTCTTGGTATTTCCTCTATAGTTTCATCTAATGTAGGCAACCAAGTATGTCTACATCTATAGCCACCTCTTACAATAAATGGATCACCTATTGATTTGCCACCCCATGATTGGTTATTCCATATTTCTCTTATTTGTTTTTCAGTAAGTACCCTATTTAACATTCTGCCACAAAATTCTCGGCTATCTCTTACCAATGTGCCTGTATAACTAAATTTATCTATTCCTGCTTCTTTAGCTTTAGCAACAGTAAACTGACCATGAAACTGCATAACACTATCGTGGGCTATTTGTCCTGCATACTTTCTTAGGTTATTACCTGCTCTATCTGAAGCATATTTAGTGTGCAATTTTCTTACTGCATCTTCTATTTGTGCTTTCTTTGCAGTATTAAATTTATTCTCGTTAATAAAATCAACTAATTCATTTATCTCACGAGTATTTGACGTTTTATAAACTCCGTTAATATGTGATCTAATATTACTAACCATATCTTCAAAAGGTCTTCCTGCTATTGTACTTTGGTAAACTTCATCATTAATTATTTTTAAAAATCTTTCGGCTATATCTTCAAAGCCACTAAATGATTGATATTTTAAAGAATTTATTGTTTGCAAATCAACTGCACTTAAACTTTTAAACTTCTTAGGAATATTTAACTTGCCAAAGTTATCTAAAACTTCTTTTGCTATTTTATTGTATTCTTGATTTATTATTAAATCAGCTTCTTTTAAAAATGTAGCTTCTATTATAGCTCTTATTTTAGGCTGTAATTGTATAGCTATTCTTTGCGAAACTAAAGCACCAGAAGTTGCTCTTGTTACTTCCCTTATAACATCATTTTCTAAACGATATAATACGTTTATCATACGTTCTTCATGTTGATCGGCTAATTTTTCTAAAATCCTAGACATATTTTATAATGGAAAGTTCTTTTTCCATGCCCTAATTGACCAATAAGCAGGTGATAATGTTTTTTGACCTTTAACTTCTTTTAAAACTCCACCCATTCTAGCTAAAAAAGACTTTTGCCTAGCAGGTATATTTTTCTTTATGGTCATTCCTCTAGCACCAAAGGTAACCTTTTTTACATTGCCATTTGATTTGTTCTTAACATAAACACCAAACTTTTTACGTTTTGATTCTGAAGTTGATAGTCTATATGGTTTATTAAGTGATACATTTTTCCCTCTATAAATCGCCATCTTTTTTCCTATCATTTAATCTTTCATTTACTATTGCCTTACATACTGGGCATACATAAACGTCTTTTATTTTCTCTATGAGATACACCTTACAAATAATACATATTTTTTTAGGGCTATCCATTTATTAGTTTTCAGTAACTACTGTTTGCCCTTCAACTTCTGTTGTTTGGAATTGACCGATAGTTGTTCGGCTAGAATCAATTTCATCATTTATAGTTTTCATAACTTCATTATCATCTATAACTGCTTGTGCTATTTGTTTATCTATTTCTTTATTAAAAGTTTCTGATTTTATTCCAGATGCTTTAGCCATTTGTAAATATTGCAGATCATTAGCCCAGTCTCTTATGTCAAATGTATCTGGATAATTTATTGTGCCATTCCATTGTTTATTTTGCCATTTAGCAAATAAAGAAAATATTTGTTCTTCTGCATTTTCAAGATAATCTGCTTTTTCTGATAATTTAGCATTTAATAACTGAAATTCTGTTTGCAATGCAATACCACTAGCTATCTGTGATCCTGTCGCTCTAACTGAACCCATGTGAGTTATTCTATCAATAGCATCAACTTTAGCTTTTACACATTTCATAATGCCATCTAAGTTTTGACCACTAGGTTGAATTATGTATGGTTTTAAAGCAGGGTCTAAATCTTCTGGTATTTCTATAATCGATCCTGCACCTGCACTAGCTTCAACATTAGGTGTCTTAACTAAACTTGGGTGGTTAGATAATCTAATTAATTGCTCTTTTTCTGAATAATCATTGTATATAGATTGCTGTAAATAAGCCACATCTGCTAAATCACTTATACCAATAGGTCTTTTATTTCCTCTTAGGTTATATACATTAACAGCAGGAATAGTTCCTATAGCATTAGGTATCTCACTTAATAACTTTGGCTGTTTATCTGTATAATCGTTACTGTAATCTTCAAATTCATATGTAGATATACTTTCTTCAGTAAAAACTTTAATTATTGCTCTTTCTGAATTTATATCTTCAATAACAACCAATAAATCTAAATAAAACCTGCCACTTGCTGATCTTTTATAATTCCAATTAATAATATTTTCTGGTGTGTAAATAGAAATATAAGGTCTTATATCTTGAGCTAATTCTTCTGCTCTAGTTTTAGCATTTGATTCTGGTTTATCTACAATTACCCAACAGTTTCCATAAACACTAGCATTTGTTTGCACTTCTCGCATGGTTGTATCAAATGATCTACCATCTAGGTCTGCATCATTTATGAATGATTTAAGCTGTAAATCACCATCTAAATCGCCATATTCTCTTGAAGGTGAAACTCTCCATAAGAAACTTGTATATATTTGAACTACATTTTTGCAATGGTTGTCTAAAGGTGTATGTCTTATTCTTGATTCATATTCCTCTGGGCTTTCTAAAACATACCTATGCAAGTAATATCCATTTTTATAATCATTGCCACCTAGATAGCTTCTTATATAAAATTCCCAATTAGCTATGTTTGCTTGCCATAAATCATGTTTTTCTTTTAAAAATTCTTTATTCATTAACTCCACCTCTTAACTGGGTTAGCTACAAAGTTTCTTCTTAATGGAAAATTAAACTCAATTAAATAGCCTAAAGCATCATTCATATGGTCATAACCACTATCTTTGTCTGGTACATGAGTTCCCTCTTTGTATATCTGTCTTTCTATGCTTTTAATTACATTTTTGCAAGATTTAACAATAAACAGACTATTTTTCCCATTAACATTTTTTAATTTT
>Ga0308015_10000373_pt1 | contig 21505 bp, 15 predicted proteins | sample Neamet231_FD_203128 | JGI IMG/M metagenome (GOLD analysis project Ga0308015, IMG submission 203128) | Marine microbial communities from water near the shore, Antarctic Ocean - #231 | ecosystem: Environmental > Aquatic > Marine > Unclassified | place: Southern Ocean | collected 2014-07-28
TTAAGGTATAGAGAGTCACATATAATTGGCCCTTCAAATATTATATTGATTAATAACATATTAATCATTCGAGTCAAGGTTATCAGGGGGGAAACTGTTACAAATTGACTATAATGATTAATAACATATTAATCATTATAGTCAAGGTTATCCGGGGGGAAGCTGTTACAAATTGACTCAAAAAGGCGCAAATAGCGCCTTTTTTTTTGTGCAAATATTTTTTACTTTCCGATACAGGATTAGCACATCTAATGAGAGTGATTGATAACAAGACTTTAGTGACTCTTTTGTGACCATTATGATCAAACTATATCAAAACGAAATCAATTAACTCCTATTAGAACTAATAGAGTTTCCATTACAAGGTCTATTTAGCTAAAATAGTCCAACGTGTTGTGTTTGATTAGTTTCGATGGTTCAGCAACTAATTTATTAAATACAAACCGAGTAGAAAATTCGCAAGGTTTTCGTTAGTAAAGCAGAACTATTAATTATATACGGTGTTGTGCGTTCATATTTATTTTTCTCGTGTTAAATCATAGCCATCATCTTCCTCCTCACTTTTGTCGTAGGCATTTTCAATATACCACTGAGGATTGTTTAGAAAATCCTCTTCTCTGACATAGGATACGTATGAACCAGTTAGAGCATTAATTGACTGGCAAGTATCACAAGAATAGACTTTAGGATTTTGGTTGTAGCGATTTTCACTAATTATATCATAAACCAAATGCTCCGAATATGAAGAATACATGCAGCCATCTGTTTTAGAGTTAATAGTTTTAAACCAATCATATCCACCATTTACTTTCTGAATAACAGCAACAATTCCATTTGTTTGTGAGGTTCGTTCATTTCTAGTAATTCGTTTTAAACAATATTCAATTTCCCAATCAATCCACTTGCTCTGCTTTATGTTAGGGGAAATAATCACAATAGTTACTGAAGTATTAAACATCATATCTTTTAAACTCTCTTTAATATTTTCAGTCGATGTATCCGTTAAATCAGCCGATTCAGAAGTTTCTCCTTGATAGTATGTGGCATCATCTCCTAAATTTTCAAGTATTTCATCTCGCAGGTATTGTGCCTCACTGAATTTATATGATATGAATGTTTTTCTTGCCATTTTATTTTTTCTTTTTAATAGGTTTTATAATTTGAGTTAGTTTTGAGATTTCTTTTATCATTAATGTGTCTGTAGATATTATTCTTGTATTTAGATCAAGGCTTTCCGAATTAGTGGTTGTTGCATTTATTTTTAAAGGCTGTATTTCTTCACTTTTATTTAATGAATTCAAGCCAAAAAAAGTTACAAGTGTTAACAATATTAGCGACAAATAAAACCATCTTATCGTATATGAAAATAAAACTTTCGTCCAATTATTTTTAGCTATTTCATTGAACTGAACAAAATTCATTGAGTATTCTTTCACTGAATACTCTTTAAAATCTTCTTCAATTGTTTTTTGAATTTCCTGCTTTAATTCTATTTTTTTTACTTTGAGTTTATTCTTGTTTACAACACAAGAATATAGACTTACAAAACATCTTTCATTTGCTAAGAACATTGAATCCAACACCCAAAACATAATTATTGGGCCTAATGCAATGAAACATAAGTAGGGTTCTTTAATAGTTCCAGTTAGAGCAAATATTGCAGCTGATATTGTAATAGCCCAACCTTTAATTCTAAATGAATTTGAGTTATGTCGATTTATTACTACTTGAATAAATTCTAAATGTTTTTCGTTCATCTCATTCATTTTTTAGTTCGGCTATATATGACACATAACAATCTTGTGTATGGAACGTAACGTGTAAAAAGAGGTTACATTTTCGGTTAAACACTTAGTCAAATTTTTATTTGTATTAATAGCCTTGAAAAGTTTCACGAACTATATTCAAGATGCAGTACTTTGGGTTAAGCACCAAAACCCGTATTAACTATAGCCATAACCGGAAATAGTTTTTCATTTCAGTTTAATTATCAGTTCCTTAATATCTAAATTCCTAAACTCTTCTTTATTATTTAACTCTAAAAGGCTTGAATTTATAACGATTCTATTTATTAATTTCAATCCGTTATTTAATTCAATGTCTACGAGTTGATATCCCATTCCATGTTCAGGTAGACTCTCTAAATATTCAGAATATTTTTTAGAAAGTTTTAATCGAAATTTATTTCCCATATTCTCTTGTAAATAGCAATGTTTCTTTTGATGTTCCATTTTCAAAATACGCTTCAATTCCACCTCCTTCGTGACCAAAAGCTGATTGAACAATACCTCTTTGTAACGAATCAGTCATTTTTGGTTTAACATAAAATGAACATTTGATTTCATCATCATTAGGTAAAGCATATCTATCTACTGGGTCGTCATTGGTAGAAACGCATTCTCTGTAATCATTTTCTGTTGTTGTGAAAGTACCAGGTTTTAATTTTTTATTTTCAAAATCAATTCTTCTATCATTTTCGAAAGCTGAAACTCTTACAAAAACTTCATTTCCGTTTGTATTTTCCTTTGAGCTATCAGATGCGCCATTCCCACCAGAATGTCTTTTATTATAGATTCTTTTTGAACTAGATAATGACTTAAATTCTCTTATTGTGGATTGGTTTAGTACTTTAATTGAATCTGTATCTAACATTAATACAGTCGATTTGTTAAGCATAACCTTATATCCTTCTTTTATAATCCATCTTTTATTAGCATTGAAATCCGAATCTAATTCCACAGCGAGATTAGTATTATAAACAACTAATTTCTTTGTTCCAGATCTTTCATATTGCTTAGCATTAACAATTTGATAACCCATTCCAGTTTCAGGTTGTTCAAGAAGAGTTTTTGCATCCTGTTCGAAAATTCTATATATCATATTTTGGATTTTAAATTACTACCAACGTTTAGTATCAACGGGGTTTTAATGCAGTTTGGATTTTGTTACCACTGCTATTTCTTTTGATAATGTTTGTCCAATTCTTGCCAAATGTTAGTGCTATAAAATGGTTTTCCAGGAGGAATTTCTGCAGTTGAATTAGGATTAAATATCCTTTTATAATAGAGTTTTGGGTTTGATTTGATTACATTCATCACTTTATGAAAATCTTTGGTCATTTTGAAGTTTGTATACCTCTTTTTTGCTTTTGAGGTTACATCATTATATTCAAGTGGGAAATTACGTCTAATATTTTCTTCCGTGATGGTTATTGGGATACCATTTTCGTCATATTTCATTGTAAATCCTTCAAAAGAATTTGATTTTTCAAAGCTTATATCAATTGAAATAGCAATATCATATTCTGCTTCTTCATCAGTTGAAGCTACTTGATTTTTAACAAAATCCATATACTTGCTTGCTTCCTCTGTCAGAATAGCTTTAACATCTAACTTTGAATCTACATAAGCAAGAGGCATTAAATAGAAATTATAGTTATCAAGTTCAATGTCAATATCGTTGGATTTTATAAAATTAATGTAGTTTTTGATGCAAGCAAATCCCAACTCTTGTAGTTCTTTTGATATTACATTTGCATTAAAGAAGTGAATAGAATTATCTCTTAGCTCAATTAAAGAAAATATACTTTTTTGTAGAGTTGAATCCAGTTTAAAATTAGTATTATCTAAATTTTTAATAACATCAATAATTGATATTGTTCTAGCGTTTCCTGCTCTGTTTAATTCTGGAATTTTAATTTTAGAATCTTTACCTAGTTTGTTCTTTTTAAAAGTCAATTTATGAATTGAACGCATCTTATACTTACTGTTCTTAAGTAGAATAGCTTTTAATAAAAGCTCCCATGAGTTAACTGATAAAATCGCAAAAGTTTCTTCGCGATAACTAAAGTTAGGCTTATTGTAAATCTCTATAGCGCTGAGCATAGAATTAATTGACTTATCCAGAAGACTTCGATATATCTTATTAACTTTCATTTAGCTTTGTGCTTGTGGTAACTGTATAAACTCAATGTTAAGTTTATATTTCTTTATTAATAATCAATTCCAAACTCCTTTTATCACTTCGACTTAGACTAATAAAATAGGTGCGCAAGAAGGGTTATCCCCCTCAAGATTACATTCCCTCTTACGCTGAGAATATGATTATAAAATCCATTAGGATTGGTAAATCAAATACTACTGACCTAATTTTTACTCCGTACTAAGATAATAGCCATCGAGCCATATCGTGACCTCTATAAAAAACTATACATATTTTGAAATATTATTATGGGCAGTAATCATAAATAGAGAAATGAAGCTAACAATAAACGCTGTATTTTGAAAAGATTAGCCTTCTGATCAGCTATCACTCCACCACCAATTTACTGCTTTCTAACAAGCGATTATCCATAATTAGCGATACCACATAGATGCCTGATGTATACGGACTCAAATCCTCATACAAACGACCATTGCTAGCTAAAATAGGCTGGCTGGTAATAATTTGACCCTGCATATTGTGAATCTCAATTTTAGCTGACCTATTAAAGTTTGCTATATCAAAGTAAATATAAGTATCATTTTTAGCTGGGTTGGGAGCTATTCTTAATTGTTGTTTTTCTTGAACAAAAATATCTTCTACTGCCAAATTTGGGAAATTGATATACTGGTCGGTTACGCCCTCTGGACAATAATAATCATATTCAGTATTATCCTCCAAAGCAAAGGTATCCAACTCCATAGTAAAAGGGTTTAGCTTTAAAGCGTATAAGCCTCCAGGGTATCTAACTATATTCACTAACAGTCTTGACCTTTCTTTGTTCATAATAAAACCTTGGATAATCTTGGTCTGTTCATCGCCAATCCACTCATCTAATTTATTTCCCTCTAAATCTAGTTTGTATACTTCTGCATGCCTTGGGCCATATAAATCTATTGGCTCAGCAACATGTGTTCCTACTAGTATTGTGGAGTCAGAAACTAATGCAGTATAAGTATTCGAGTAAGCTGTATCTGCTTTTGCAATAGATTTATGCCATTGTAGCTCTCCCTCGTTATTTAATTCGTACATCAAAATAGGGTATAAAGAACTGTTTGCGTTAACTCCAACTATATTAACCCTGTCGTTTGCAAGCTCTATTACCCCCCCCCCAGTACTCATGTAAATGGTGTCTTGACTATCGTCTTCCCAACGGTAGTAATTTTGCCACATTTCTTCGCCTAAGCTATCTATCTTTACAGTTACAAATCGTAAGTAGCCACTGGGGTGACTTTGGTCATAATAAGGTGGCGCGTATGCATCACCTTGAAGAATAAAACCACCATCCGAACAACTTATAAAACCTGTGGAATTTGCTCCATAGTCTAATAAATGTTGCTTGGTCCAAAGTAAATCCCCATCAGAATCTATTTTTCTAAACGTAAAACGCCCCTCATCAGAGCTGATATTTTGTAATGCATAAATATTGCCTTCCTCATCTATATCCACAGTATTGGTATATCCAATTTGATTAGGTACACTATATTCGTTTAACCAGAGTTCTTCTCCACAAGCATTCAGCTTCATAACAAAAGCACTCGGATCACTTGTATATTTAAGGGTCGCACCCCCAATAATAATATTTCCATTACTATCTTCTACCATATCTTCTGGCGATAAATAGTCTGTGCCATCATCTAAAGTATGTTCCCATACAATTTCTCCAGCCGCATCTAACTTAAATAATTTACTTATACCAAATTGCCACTCTACTATAGCTAAAATAACAGTTCCACCATCGTACGTTTCTATAAGGTGTTTACCTAGGGCATAATCATTTTCATACAACCAAGGCTCTTGAGCTTGGCTGTATGAAAATTGTATGCATAAAATGAATACTAGTAGTCTATTCATCAGTATTTACTATTTAGTTAAAATACTTAATCGTTGGCTTTCAACCACCTCGTAATTAACTTTTAAACTTACTAAATAAATACCAGAGACATAAGTACCGCAATCAAAACTAATTATATATTGATTGTTGAGCTCAAATTGCCCAACCAATTGCCCAAGAGCATTATGAACCTCAATACTTGCTTGTTCGTATTCTTTTGGCAGTTCATACACCGCATGTACAGCTCCATTACTCGGGTTTGGACTTAAGCTTAGTAAACTCCTAGTTATAACTGGAACTTCAATACTTTGTATAAGTCTTAGTTCGGCTGATTGAATGATAGGAGTAACACAATCGGCTGTTTCCAAAATACCTATATACTCCAAAACAGCTTTTGCATATCCCGAACCAATAATATCGGTTGCACTAGCGATTTCCTGTAAACTATTAATTTGGCTTTCGCTCATTTGCCACCAATTGCTATTTGTGGAGGCTAAATTTAATGCTATCTGCTTAAAATCGCCATAATAATCTGAATATAGAACCTCGTATTCACCAATTAAATTTTGTGCTTCGGTGACGTTTCCTTGCTTAATTTGTGTAGAAATTAATATTTGCAACTCTTGTTGATGTTCAGTACCCTCGTATAACTCTGCAATATGCGTATAGGGATTATCTAATGTTTCATCAAAGAGTGCCGAATAGGCATAATCTGACTCCTGCTTTGTTATTTCTTTTCCTAATTCCCGCATTTCATGCTCCAATAGGTAGCGTTGAGAATTTCCGTCATGATTCAATACCAAACTCGCTAAATAAGGATTCAAAGCTTGAGTTTGGTTAAACACCTGTAATACAGCTCTGCTCAATCGTCCGTTCCATACCAGTATCTCCATTAAATCCCACTGATTTAGGGGGATTTGTCGTGTAATAGCAGCAATCAAAACATCATCTGTTAAGTAAGGAGAACCCGCAGCTAATTTAGTGTGAACCTCCGAAGTACTAGCAAAATCATCGAGTAAAACTTCCATGATTTGAGGCTTGATACCTCCATTTAAAATATTTTTATAGTTCTCATCTAATAGTGTTAAATTATCTATACCAACATCAATTAATAGTTTGTTAGCTCCCACAAATTCTTTAATCCATGATTTATAAATGGTTGGGCATAATTCATTTCTACTAGTATAATAACCAAAACCTAAATAGGGTCCAGTTTTATCAAAATCACTGTGGTGAGGTTTTGTATCATACTCTGGGAAATGATAATACCGATAAATCTCAAAGGTAGGGTGATTCACGCTTATGCTACCGTCCCAAACACCAGGGTATTCAGAAAAACGGTTACGTGCTGGTTCTGCCCAATTTCCTTGTTCCATGTCTATATATGCATTATCGTGTAAATAAATGTCGGTGTAATTATCAATACCGTCATTAATAATACTACCAAAATCATTGCATAAAAACTCTAAGCCCGACTGTTTAACATTGTGAAATGGCCAGTTAGCATTACCATTTTCACCATAAACAACGGCTCCGTATGCCAACCTATCGAAATCGTTACGATACACTTCATTGTTTATTGCTCCACAATTTTTAATTACGATTCCAGCATCTGTATTAAAGCCACCTTTACCAGGCCCAACGTATGTATTTTCTGCAGCTTCAAAATAGTGTGAATTCTCTATGTATGCACCTCTAGTTTGAATACTGAGTCCAATGGTGCCCAAATCTTCATCATAACCCGGAATGTTATAGTTATTCCCAGTTAGTCGTGCATAATTACAATTGTTAAAGTACGAGCCAGTAATGTTATCACTAAAGTCTGTTCTTTCTAACCGTGTACCAACTATGTCGTATGAATTATTAATATAAACACCGTATTTAAAACCTTCAATTTCATTTCTATTATAGTCACTTTCAAGTATTGGGAAATAATTACTTGTAGGGTAACCATTGATATTAACTTTTGAATTTATGGAATGAATACCTTTACCACTTCTCTTTGTGAAGCTACCTGAGGTACTAGTAATTTCATTTCTAAATGTACAACCTTGTATTTTCACTCCATCTACCTCCCACACACTAATTCCTTTTAATGCACCACCATTATAGACCTCATTCATTTCATCATTGAAAATAAACGAACAGTTTTTTAAATAACCTATATTGTCAATAGAGCCACCAGAATAATCGTGATATGACATAAATTGAACTCCTCTTTTACAATTGTAGAACGTAGTATTGTTTGCTTCAAGTATACCTCCGGCTGTCCCCCATTGTGTCTCGTGGGCAGCATTTTTTCCAATTAATGTGACACCATCCAAGGCATATTCTATTCTACTTCCGCTATTGAAATCTACTTTTCCTTGGTTGGTTTCATTCTGAGGTAAATCATCATTTCCAAAGACTATAATTCCTCGCCACGGGAAGTTACATGCTTTGGTTAGCTTTGCTCCATTAACTATTAGTGTTCCTCCTGTATGAATATCTATTCTAGCATTTTGCCCAAACTCTACAGTTAAATCTGCATTTATAGTTAAACTACATCCATTAGGTATTATCAATCTATTTTTGATTCTATAAATTCCATCTTCTGCTATTGTCGAGGTAATTGCTGGGTGTTCTTCTCCATCCCATTCCATGTTACCTAAAACTATATATTCATCATCATGATAGTATGCAGAGCTTGCACAAGATGGTATGTTAACTATTACGTCTACAGCATCAAAACCTATATTCTCACAACTAAACCCATCTACATTTAAGGTGTACGTGGTGAAATCTAATGGGTAATCACTTATATAGCTAGAGTTTCCAACAACTGGCAGCTCATTTACTTCCCAATTATAATTTAAAACCCCTGGCAATGGCTCTAATGTCCCAAGCCAAACATTATCCCCTGCACTAATAATTTGATCTGTTCCTAAATTAATCAAGATTGGATCTTCTGTGTAAGTAACATTTATTGTTGTTACACCTACATTCTCACAGCTTCCAAGACTTACTACTAAAGTGTATATGCCTATTTCATCTATAGTTATCAGCCCATTTTCTGAATCAGATACTATATATTCATCTTCTAATGTCCAGCTGTAGTTGTATTCTTCACCTAAATCTACTATTCCTATGTCTATACTCTGCCCTGGGCAAAATGTGACATCAGTATTTAGCACAAGTTCTTCTGGACTCTCTGTATAGTCAACACTAATATCTTCTGTACCAACATTAATACATGTACCATTACTTACGACTAAAGTGTAATTCCCAACTTCATCTACATTTATCTCTGGATCCTGAAAATCACTTCCTATATATTCTAGACCATTAAATGTCCATAAATATTCATAGCCAAATCCAAGATTTGCCATTCCTATATCAACACTTTCTCCTGGGCAAAATGTAGACATATTATTTACTAAAAGATCAATTGGATTCTCAGTGTAATCAACATTTATGTCTACAGAGCCTACATTAGTACATGAACTACTACTTACAACTAGTGAGTAATCTCCAACTTCATCGACATTTATAATTGAATTCTGTGAATCACTTCCTGTATAATCAAAATCATTAAATGTCCATAAATAGTCATAGCCAAACCCTAGGGTTTCTATTCCTATATCTACACTTTCTCCTGGACAAAATGTAGGTGTATTATTTGCTAAAAGGTCAACTGGATTCTCAGTGTAACTAACTTCTATTGTAGCTTCTGCTAATACACAGTCAGATTGACTTCCATTACCACTCACAGTTAATTCGTACACCCCAGGAATGTCGACCGTAATCAAAGGCATGTCTGCATCACTGCCCGTATAAGTTTCGCCATCAACAACCCAAGAATAGTGGTAGTTACCAGTAAGGTCATTGGCTCCTATTTGAGTGCTTTCTCCTGGGCAAAAATCAGAAGTTGAGCTGTATTCTAATTCTATTGGTTCTTCTATATAACTAACATTTAGTTCTATAGACCCTACATTAGTACATGCTCCATTACTTACGACTAAGGTGTAATCTCCAACTTCATCTACATTTATCTCTGGATCCTGAAAATCACTTCCTATATATTCTAGACTATTAAATGTCCATAAATATTCATAGCCAAGGCCAAGGTTTTCTATTCCTATCTCAACACTTTCTCCTGGACAGAATGTGACATCAGTATTTACCACCAGTTCTTCTGGGCTCTCAGTGTAATCAACATCTATAACTACGGAACCTACATTACTGCAACCCCCATTAGAAACGACTAAAGTGTACTCTCCAACTTCATCTACACTTATCTCTGGATTCTGTGAATTCTCTCCTGTATATTCTAAATCATTAAATATCCATAAATATTCATAGCCAAACACTAGGGCTTCTATTCCTATCTCAACACTTTCTCCTGGGCAAAATGTAGGTGTATTATTTACTAAAAGGTCAATTGGACTCTCAGTGTAATCAACATTTATGACTACAGAACCTACATTACTACAACTCTCATTACTGATGACTAAAGTGTAATCTCCAACTTCGTCTACATTTATCATTGAATTTTGAGAATCACTTCCTGTATAATCAAAATCATTAAATGTCCATAAATAGTCATAGCCAAACCCTAGGGTTTCTATTCCTACATCAACACTTTCTCCTGGACAAAATGTAGGTGTATTATTTACTAAAAGGTCAACTGGATTCTCAATGTAACTAACTTCTATTGTAGCTTCTGCTAATACACAGTCAGATTGACTACCATTACCACTCACTGTTAATTCGTATACCCCAGGAATACCGACCGTAATCCAAGACATAGCGGCATCACTACCCGTATAAGTTTCTCCATCAACAACCCAAGAATAGTGGTAGTTACCAGTAAGGTTATTGGCTCCTATTTGAGTACTTTCTCCTGGGCAAAAAGTAGAAGTTGAGTTGTATTCTAATTCTATTGGTTCTTCTAAATAACTAACATTTATTTCTATAGATCCTACATTAGTACATGAACTACTACTTACAACTAGTGAGTAATCTCCAACTTCATCGACATTTATAATTGAATTCTGTGAATCACTTCCTGTATAATCAAAATCATTAAATGTCCATAAATAGTCATAGCCAAACCCTAGGGTTTCTATTCCTATATCTACACTTTCTCCTGGACAAAATGTAGGTGTATTATTTACTAAAAGGTCAACTGGATTCTCAATGTAACTAACTTCTATTGTAGCTTCTGCTAATACACAGTCAGATTGACTACCATTACCACTCACTGTTAATTCGTATACCCCAGGAATACCGACCGTAATCCAAGACATATCGGCATCATTGCCCGTATAAGTTTCGCCATCAACAACCCAGGAATAATGGTAGTTACCAGTTAGGTTATTGACACCTATTTGAGTGCTTTCTCCTGGGCAAAAAGTAGAAGTTGAGTTGTATTCTAATTCTATTGGTTCTTCTAAATAACTAATATTTATTTCAACGGAACCAACATTACTACAGCTTTCATTATTTACAACGAGAATATAATCTCCAATTTCCTGTGTAATTATTGCTGAACTTTCAGCATCCTCACCTGTATATTGTTCATCTGCTAAAGTCCAATTATAACTATACCCAAGTCCTAAATTTTCTATTCCAATTTCTACACTTTCTTCGGGGCAGATAGTTATACTGGTATTTACATCTGTTTCTATTGCTTCTTGTACAATTATAGTTTCATTTGCAACATCACATATACCATCATTTACAACTAGCGTATAAGCCCCAACGTTGGTCACATCAATCTGTGAAGTATTATAATCTATCAGTGAAGAATTTTCATACCAAGTATATGTATAGTCACCTTCTAAAGCCTCTAAACCTATTTGTGCGCTCCCCATACATAAATCAACTTGTGTTTGTAAGTTAAGTTCAATTTGCTCATGATAATTCACATACAAACTAGATTGGTTTTCTTCATAGTTCCACGCTCCATTACATTCATAATACAGTGTGTAAAAAGCACTTGTATTTACTTCGGCCAATCCATTAATGTTTTGTTCAGGGCCTGTACTCCACATATAGTTTTCCCCAGGATCAAAATTTTCTGCAACTAACTCAGCTTGTTCGCCATTGCAAGCTTCAATATCTTCACCAGCTGTGACATATTCACATTTAATTGTAAAATTCTTTGTTTCAGAATAATCACAAGGGTTCGTTACTGTATATGTGTATTCTGTATTTGATAAAGGAGATGCATTTAGTAGTATTTCATTTGATGTAATCGTTTCTCCATATACATCAAGCCATTCCCATTGATAAGTAAAATCGGTTCCAAAATCAAATCCTAATTCAAGCTCATCACCCCCACATATATTGTACTCCTCTTCTATAAAATTTAAAGGTATTTCATTTACATAAATAGTAACATCATCTTCAACATCTTCTCCTATGAGGGAAAATGTAAAAGTTGTTGTTACTAGCACCGGTGTCATAGTTAAAATATAAGCAAATAAATTTGCTGTTACATTAGTAGATTCTGTATACCATTGAGGATCTGCTCCTACCGCTGAAGTTACTCCTACAAGTACGACTGGATAATTCCCACATGTGTATTGATCTGGGCCAGCATCTACAGCAATTATTTCTTGAGCATCTGAATATTCACAGACAAAAAGAACAATAAATAACAAACTGAAAACCGATTTAAAAAAGTTACTATTCATAGTATAATTTTTTGTTTTACAGAAAAAAATGTTAAATGAAATATAAATCACTTGGAGCTAAGCTCATGACGCCGAGAATATTTCCCGAAATCGGCAAACATCAATCTCAATGTGTCATTCTGGAATAAGTAGTTGTTTTAGGACTCGATTAACACAGTACAGAATGTCGTATTTGACTCTCTGTTATAAATTTAATAACATTAAAAGAGCTCTTTAATCTAATTGATCGTCTCTTTCTGTATCAGAATATTCGAGAGAATTAGGAATAGATAAGGGTGTTTTTTATTCTTGGTACGAGAAGCATCAATATTATTTATCACAAAAAAAATGTAGTCAATCCATCCCTCCCAAAGTATAAACCTTAGTGTTATAACTTGGGTCTTCTGCCAATAATTCTACTTCATCAAAAATTAGACTTACCTTTTTGGTGTCGTACGATTTAAGATAAATGCTTTTCGTTTTTGTCCATTCATGCCTACCTTGAAATACTTTTGCTTCAAAAACTACATAGCCATCTCCACCAATATTCCTAACTTCAGCAAACACTTTTGTACTATAATTAAACAATGAGCTTGACGTTCCATCTGCGTAAGAGCTTACGACTTCAGGAATAGGAGGGATAATGGTTTTATACAATTTTTGATAATTAGCAACGACTAATATTATTCCGAATACTATCAGCCCCTTGATAATTAATTTTTTACTCATTCTCTAGAATTACTTATTAAAATTTGAGTGTAATAGTGATTTTATGCAAAACATTTAGCCCTACAAGGAGCTAAATATTCTGCATCTTTTTTGTTATTACGCTTTTTGAACTAATATCCATATTGCTGAGTGGCCTCCATTCACAGAACAAGGAGGGAATGTTTCTCCTTTAGATAACGGAATTGTATTCGATGGATGTGTACTACATTTGTAAACACCACTAGTTTGGCATTTTGTTCCTGTTTTTGACATAATTAATCGTACTTAGAGTGAATAAACAGGATAACTGACATAGTTATCCAATTGACTCTCATAAGGTAACTTCCCTCGAGCTAAGCTCATGACACCGATAATAGCCACAAAAAAGCACATAATATCAAGCTCTATATATCATTCAGAAGCAAAGGGCTGTTTATAGTCGTCATTTTACTGATTAAAAAACGTCGTATTTACTGATGTCGGCTCCTACAAAATGACAAAAAAAAGCCCTCCCGAAATTTCGGGAGAGCTTTTAAATAAAAATATAATAGTACTTATTCTATTACTAACTGTTTAACCACTTGAACACCTTCAACCTCCACTTCCAAGAAATAAAGCCCGGCATCAAAAGACGAAACATCAATAATCAGATTGGTGCTAGATTCCATATACTTGCTACTAGCGACTTCCTTCCCCAAGGCATCCAAAAGCTTCCAAGAACTTATAAAATAAGGACTTTCTATTTGAACTATAGAACTAACTGGATTAGGATGTATTTTCACTTTTAAATGGTTAAACTCATGAATAGATTCTTCACAATCTTGTACACTTACCAATACAGTGTCGTAAGTTGTACCCAAATCATCACTAACATCTAAGTAATATTGACTAGTTTCTGTAGGCGTAATCTCCAAACTTGACCCTGTCCATAACCCTCCAAAATCATCTGTCCAAGTATAAGTGTAATTAGAGTAATATACATCATCTAAAAAAAGACTCTCACCAACACAAAGGATTGTATCTGCTCCTGCATTTGCAGAATATTCAATGCAATCGTCTACATAAACCGTAAGGGTATCAAAAGTCTCGATAAAGAAATTATCTTTTACAGTAAGAACGTAGCTAGATGTTTGTGTGGGTGATACATCTAGGTATGCACCGTCGTAAGTATTTCCATTTTCATCTAACCAAGTATACGTGTAATCTAGATAGTTATGACTGCCCATACTTACCATTTCTCCTACACAAATAGTGGTGTCATTTCCTGCATAGGCAATGTCCTGAAAGCTACTTAATAGGAATACTGCGACATCGTCTATCTGAACATCCTTTCCCCCAATATATAGAGAATTTGCCCCCCAACAATCAACGGGGTCAGAAATATAGGTAACCTCATCATCTGCGAGAAAATTACCTATGGTCATAAACTTCTCCCCACCTGTAGCCACAAAAGTTTGGTAAAAATGATTCCATTGGTTAGGTTGCATTAGTTCATTTTCTTTTAAGTCTACTTGTGGGCTTAATGGAGATAATGAAAAATCCCAAGGTACCTGCATAAAATCTACATTAGAATATAAAATCGAATCTTCACTAAAGTATGCCCCTATACCATTATGCATTGGTGCACACAACTTATTGAATACATACATCGAAACTACATAGGTTTCACCAGCTTGTAAAGTTTCAGTTAATTCTACTTCTATATATTCTCTATCTACGTCTAAATCTGATGGGGTATTTTCCAAGCACCAAGGGTTAAACACAGCGAATCGAGACGATACTTCTCCTGATTTAATCCATTCTGGTACTGCATTATCTGCAGATAAAAAATATAAATCTGAAGAGGAAGATCCAACACCTCTGGGTGTAAACCAGTCATCAGCACAATCTATTAAACCGTTAGTGAAGAATAAGGGGTAACCATCTGGAATACAGTCCATATTGACATCTTCAAAACTAGGGTTAGGGACTAAGTTTTGAGCTTCTGTGCCAATAGATAAGATGAATGTAAATATGGTAATTAACTTTTTCATACTATTAAAATTTAAAATGGGCAGTAGCTAAATGCTACCGCCCACTAATTTAGTCAATTATTACTAATCGATCTTTAAGGATGTTTTCACCATTTCTGTTTAAGTGGTAGAAATATAATCCAGACTGTAATTGACTTACGTCAATTGTAAAGCGAACATCATTAATGTTTAAATCTTCTCTTAAAACTTCTTGTCCTAGGCTATTGTAAATACTAAATGACAATCCATCTAAAGACTTAATCTCATCAAAACTAATCGTAATTACATCATTTGCAGGGTTCGGATACAACTTAAAGTGATCCTTAAGCGCTGCAAATTCATATTCTTGACTAGTGCTTCCATCAGTTCTATAGGCTACACCCATTTCTTCAGGGAATAAATCAACCATAACACGTGCCGAATAAACTGCTTCTCCACCTAAATAAGGAGTTAGTGTAGCTATATTCTCCAAAGTGATTCTTTCTTCTTCGGTAAATGGAAGGTCGTGAGCGTATTTCTCTAAATACAACTGATTGACAATCTTTTGATTTTCATCCATCAAATCTTCAGCGATAATCTCAGCATTCAATTGTAAGGCTTCCATCACTTCTCTTTCGCTCATTCTATCGAAAATGGTGTGGAATTTACCAATATTACTTTCCATTACTAAATCATAAAAACTTTGGAATACAAGGTCATCACCATCGTTCATGTTTAACAATTCAGGTCTGCGTTTTAAAGTAGTATAGGCATATCTTTTTGCCTTTTTAGCAAACTCTTCATTCAGCTGTTCTCTTACTATTTCATCTCTTACAATTTCGCCTAATTTAAACTCTCTTGGATAAGATAACCAGCCCCCGCCAATACCATTATTACCTGAACATTGAGTGATACTCTCATCGCCGATATTTGGAATGTAAGTAACATTAAAAATACCTAGTCCCATAGATTCTACAGGAGAAAACACTTGGCTACTTAATATATCTCCTCGGTGGTACCAATCAGTAGGAGAAATAACAGCCCCGTACATTCTCACATCAGGCAAATTATTCAACCATACATTATCGGTTGGGAAATATACAGCAGCACCTTGATCGCTAATTTCTGTAGCTGTTGTAGAACTTGCCTCAAGAAAATACATACCATAACCATACTTCATCATCTTATTGCAAGAGTACTCTGTGTTTATACACGATCCTGCTGTCCAAATACTTGTCCCTGCATTATTAATTGTATTTTCAGTAATATAAGCATCCTGTGTTTCGGACACTTGAATTCCTCTTTGTGTTAAGTTAATAGGATTTTCTAACCCACTCTGCTGAGAGACTGTAATATCGTTATAACCTACAGTAACTTCATCACAATTGTTTACCTGTAAACCGTACTGACTGCCAGTATAGCCTGGCATATATGCATTTACTTGGTTATTGTTTATATACAAGCTTTCACCTGGTAGCATTGGGCTAGAGGGAATGTTCGTTGCTCTTACACCACCTAAATTATTATTTAATGTGTTTAATGTTATGCCAATTATCATTGCATCATTTGGAATAACATTGTTTACATCAATAGCCAAATCTGTATCCGAAATTGTATTTGATAAAATCGAACTAAATGTTCTCATATCATCGCAGTGTATCCCTGTAGCTATTTCATTAATTTCATTTGTATAAATGAATGTAGTTTGTCTTTTAGAGTAAATACCATAATTTGAACTACCAGCATTGTTAAACTCACAATGAGTTACTTGAAGGTTATAAGCATTTTCACTAAAATCTTGTTGTGAAAACACTCCATATCCATTATCTGGAACTTCAAATTTATTATTGTAGGTATATAAGTCTGTTGATTTACTACGGATACCGTATTTTAACTTTTGAAAGCTGTTTTGTGAACCAGTTAAATCACCAATGGTAACATTGTCTACATAATTTAAATCGATTCCTGCCTGTAAGTCTTCAAAGAATTTGGACTAATTGTACTCAAATGTAAGCTATACATTTAGTAATTGCAAGTTGTGAAATTGTCTTCGTTTGTTCATGGTTTTTCTTTTTAGTTTTTCTCTTTGTTTAATAATCGATTCTTGTCTCCCAAAATACACATCAGCAGGTGTACAGTTCTGTAGAGATTCGTGATACCTTTCGTTGTTATAATAGTTCACAAATTCCTCCATACGCACCTCTAATTCTCCTGTCGTGTAATAGTGTTCAAGCTTAATAATGTTTTTCATAGAACGGTGATAACGTTCTATTTTACCTTGTGTTTGTGGATGCCTTGGACGGCCTCTAACGTGCTTCATATTCTTTTCCTTGATGAAGAGTTTCATTTCATCACTAATGTAGCAGGAGCCGTTATCAGAAAGCAATCTAGGTCTTTGATGTTCTTTTAAGCCAGCCTTCATTAATGCTGAGTTAATGGTGTTTTTCACATCCGTTGTCTTCATCGTTGAACATACTTCCCAGTGAACTATATATCTACTGTAATCATCTAATATGGTTGATAGGTAATACCAACCCCAATTGATGATTTTAAAGTAAGTAAAGTCCGTTTGCCACATTTCATTTACATAAGTAGTTTTATCCTTAAACTGATCGCTAGCCGACATTACTATATAAGCTGGCGATGCTATAAGATTAGCCTTTTTCAGTATTCTATACACACTGCTTTCTGATACAAAGAATCCATGATTATCAACGATATGATAAGCTAATTCCCTGGGCGACAACTCAGGTCTGTCGAGTGCTATATCAATCACTTTGGCTCTGTACTCTGGTGGTATCATATTCCAATAACTCGCCACAGGTCTATCTGTCAATCCATCGTAACCATTCTTAGCATATCGCCCATACCAATTATAAAAAGTACTTTTAGGAATCCCTAAAGCCTTTAAAGTACGCGTAGGACCAATCTCAGAATTTTCTACTAATTGGATGAGTTCCATCTTTTCTTGTTGAGTAAACCGCATATACTTCTTGAGTTTTACTCGGTTCCATTCAACTTTTTTTTCCAAGACATAGCTTCAAGCGTAAGGTCAGCAACTGCAATCTTCAGCGCATTATTTTGATTACGCAACTCATCTACCTCATCTGTATTAGCTTCTCGAACAGTATCACCATTTAATCGTTTCTTTCCTGCTTCCATGAAGTCCTTACTCCAACGGTAATAGACCGAAGGTGCAACCCCTTCTCTTCTACAAATAGATGCAATGGAATCTTCTCCCCTCAAACCCTCTATTACTATACTGATTTTCTCTTCTGATGAGAACTTGCGTTTTGTTTGACGCTTGATGTCTCTAATGATTGATTCTGAACTCTTTTTACGTACCATAATTCGTTGTTTTGTTTCTCAAACGAAGGTTAACCTTCGTTTGAGAAAGTGTGACTTAAATTTACTAATTTAGAGTCCAACTTCTGCTGACGATTTACAATTAATCACAAAAACGGCTTGAGTTAAAACCCAAACCGCTATTGCTTTTATACCTTGTTGTAAGTAGTTTTTTATCTAATCAATTACTGTAATTAAATCTTCTCTACTTTTTCTTACTTTTTTTAGACTGACTAACCAATCGTTTTCAGTATCTCTATAACCTATTGGCAACATTACACAGCTTCTTAATCCTTTTTCTCTCAACCCTAGAATTTTATCCAAAGCTGAAGGGTCAAATCCTTCTAATGGAGTAGCATCTACTTGCTCAAACGCTGCAGCTGCAATCGCTTGTGAAAAAGCAATATATGCTTGTTTTGCTGCATGATTAAAGTTTTCTTCAGCATCCTTTTGTGGGTAACTACCTAATAACATTTGACGGTAGTTTTCCCAACCTTCATTTTTAAACCCTCTAACCGTATTAGTTAAATCAAACATCTTGTTTATTCGATCTTCTGTGTACGTGTCCCAAGCTGCAAATACTAGTAAATGCGAACAATCAGTTATTACGGATTGGTTCCATGCAATAGGTTTGATTTCTTCTTTTACTTTCTGATTCGTAATTACAAAGACCTCAAAAGGTTGTAATCCGCTCGATGTTGGAGCAAGTGATATCGCTTCAATAATATTATCTACTTTTTCTTGAGGTACTTTTTTGCCGTTCATTGCTTTTGCAGCATAACGCCAATTTAATTTATCTAATAATTCCATATATTTATTTTAATTCTTTTAATAAAGTTTCTGCTGCTAGTTTTCCTAAATTATTTGAAGCCAAGGGGCTTGCTCCCGTAATTAATTTTCTATCTACGCATACTGTTTTGTCCATTTTTGTATTCATCAAATTAACTCCCAAACTTTTTAATTTTTCACTTAAACCCCAAGGCATTTGTCCTGGTAAATATCCCATCATAGGCGATTGTTTATCTACGGAATCAGGAAATACAGCTATGTTGTATCCTTCATATAAAAATTTCTGGTTATTAAGTGTTGTTGTTAATAATGAACCTGGTCCATGACATAGTGTAATGGTAAACAAATCGTTTTGATGTGCCCAATTCAATATTTTACCAACGTTTTTATCTTCTGGAATACCCAACATAGCTCCATGTCCTCCGGGAACAAAAACTGCTGCATAAGATGCCGAATCTGTTAATGAATTATCTACAAAATATTGTAACTTACTAGGCTTTTCAAAATTAGATTTGTAGTCATTATAGATGGCTTTCACATGTTCATCTTTTTCGGGAAAAGCCCACATTTCGAACACGACTGGCTTCCCAGTTGGTGTAGCTATTTCAAATTCAAAACCTGCATTTTTTAAATGTAACATGGGCAATAAGGCCTCCACAGGATGATTTCCTGTAGAAAACAATTTACCATTTTTCATTTTTAAGTTTTTTTGTTCTGTGAAAATTACTAAGATTTTAGATTTCTTACCTTGATATTTAGTGTATGAAATTTTTTCATAATCTGTTTTATCAACCGTACCTAATTTAATGGCTAATTTTGATGGGCTAAACGAACCATCTGACTCTAATTTGGGAGCAATTCCTAATATTTTTTTAAGCATAATTTTTTGTATTTATTAATTTAATACAAAACTAGAATACTGTTGCCTCAAAAAAATAACCCTATGGTAAGAAAACTAGTTTTTTGCTCTCTCAACTCTTATACGGCTTAAGCTTTGTTGTGTAATACCTAAATAAGATGCAATGTGATAGTTTGGCGTGTACTGCTCAATGTCCTTGTATTGCTCTACGAATAAGTCGTATCTCTCTCTAGCAGTTAATTGTAATTGATTTAAAATTCTTTTATGGAGACTCACCACATGCTGTTCTAAATTTTTTCTTTGAAAAGCTTCAAATTCAGGAAATTGAGCATATATATTGTTTAATTTAGATGCGTTAAATTCAATCACTTTAGATTCTTTAATACACTCTACTGTTAGTTTTGCAAGTTCATTGTTATAGATGGCAATAAAATCGCTTATCCACCAGTCTTTAATTGCAAACTGTAAGGTGTGTTCTTTACCACTTTTATCGGTGCAAAAAGACCTTAAACATCCATCTGAAACAAAATATGTTTTCTTTACAGTTTGTCCTTGTCGGATTAAAACTTCTCCTTTTGAAATAGTTTTTTCTTTCGATATGGAATAAAGAAATTCTTCCGCTTCCGAAGTTAGATCTAGACTGCTTTTTATTTTATTGATAAAATGTTCCAATTTATTTTAATGGTTTGTCTAATTACTTACAACAACTGAATAAAGAACACTAGTGTTCTTTATTAGCGTTATATGTTTAATCCAAATTTAATAATTCTATTGGACTTTTAATAGCTTTTATGTTATTTATAGTAAATGTGTATAAATTCCTGTGGTTCTTGTAAGCTATTACCTAGTAGTCTTGAATGTATCTTAAATCCGTTCCATTTTCCAGTAAGTGAGTGGTAAAACTAGGTCTTAACATTAGTCAAGCTTGCATTCATCCTTGGCCTATCGGCAAGACGAATGCTTAGTTGTTGCCACACGTTTTTACTCCTTTTCTTTTAGGGATTTAATATCAATAATTTTGTCTAAAATCAAATAAGTCGGAATTTCAAATTCAGAATCTTCGTTTGCAGTTGCTTCTTTATAAGCTTTTAAATAACTTTCTTTCGCTCCAAGTAATTCTCCGTTCATTATTTGCCAATAAGCTAAACCTCTCAAGCGATATTGCATCTTTCTGTAATCATTATTGTCAGTCAAAGCTTGTTTAGAATGCATAACTTCCTTTTTAGTATCAATACTTTCTCTAAAACTATAAACTTTCCATTTATTCTCTGTTTTGTCGAGATAGCTAATTAATAAATAACGAAGAGTTAAAGGTGTTTTTGCCTTACTTATTGATTGG
>Ga0308015_10000375_pt1 | contig 21448 bp, 31 predicted proteins | sample Neamet231_FD_203128 | JGI IMG/M metagenome (GOLD analysis project Ga0308015, IMG submission 203128) | Marine microbial communities from water near the shore, Antarctic Ocean - #231 | ecosystem: Environmental > Aquatic > Marine > Unclassified | place: Southern Ocean | collected 2014-07-28
TGTCAGCAATAACTGCACTAACACCTAAAAGATTTATTTTACCTTGTTCTGTTGAAGTTGGTTTAATTGCTTCCCAAGCATCTGATGCTGTCCAGTTAAGTATTTGAGAAGTGCTAGAATTAAAATATAATGCACCAGTTATTAAAGCATTACCATCATTGTCTGTAGATGGATTTGAAGATTTTGCACCTAAGTATCTGTCATCAAAACTATCAAAGGCAGCTTCTGCTGCATTTTTAGCGGTTACAGATAAATCTTTTGCAGCTACGGATTCGTTTTTAGCAGTTACAGATAAATTTTTTGCGGCTACAGATTCGTTTTTAGCTACTACTGCTGCGTCTTTAGCTACTACTGCCGCTGCTGCTGATGCAGCTGCACTTACTGCGTCTACAATTAAAACCCAAAAACTTGTATTAGTTAAAGCTGTACCAATAGGTGATGCTTTAATACAAATATAAATATTATTTAGTTGAGCAGTTGTTGTTGATTTAACTATATCTCTAATAACAAAAGCTGCTGTAGTTGTTGTAGCACTATTACCTTTAAAAGTTCCTAGTTCTTGCGTAACAGCAAGTTCACCAGTTGAATCAAATGCTAAAATTTTGTTAGCACGATCAGTTGGACCTACTGTAAATTCAGAAGATGAAAAAGTATTAGTTTTTGAAAATTTAATTGATCTTTCAGCATCACCAGATACTTGTTGTATAACCATAGTGGCTCGGTCCAGACCCTCTTCGTGTGTCTCTGCAGGGAATGGATCATTAGCAATATAATCTATTGCTTGAGTTTGCAGGACATTTCTTGTAACTACAACAATTTCCCCACTTACAGGTATATTGCTATTATTAAAAACGATAGTTCCAGAATCAGCACCTACACCAGTAACTGCATAAGTTGATGTTGCTTTAACTGTTTCTGCACCTGTTGCTGATCTAATAATAACTTTTAAATCAGTTGCTTCTAAAATTTTATAATCGTATGGAAAACTAGTGGCTGTGCCATTACCATTTGTTGATTTGGATATACTTGTAGTTGATACTGTCATGTTACTTTTCTATATTACTCTTTCTTTGTTTTTTCAAGATATATTAAGGCTTGTTGAGCAAAATTTATCATTAATCTATATTGGTCATCTATTAACTCTCTTTTTTGATCTGGGGTAATTTTAGTACCATCAGCTAACTCTTTAGTGTTATATATCTGTCTTATTCTTTTGTCTAACTCTTTAATTGATTTTTTGTATTTTAATAAATACTGTCTATCAAAAGGAGCTGTAGCATATAATTTTTTATATTCATCATTATTACCTGCTTTTAAAGCAAAATCCATACTATTAAAAATTTTTTCAACTTTTTCTAATTCTTCAAAAAATCTAGTTAAAGATTTAGATGAATAACCCGGAACAGCTGCAACATCAAATGCTCTAAGAACTGGCATTTTTGTCAATTTATCTGTTGGTTTTATAGGGTCATCTATAATTTTTGATTTAATTAAAGTATAGTCTAAAACTTCTAAAGCATATCTACCTAATCCACCGGTCCATGATCTAAATACATTTTCTGCATGAATAGGTTTACTAGATAAAAAAGAATCATCACCAACTATTCCATTTAATATTTCTGAAAATAATTTCATACTTTCAGAAGTATATTCTGTGTAATAAAATTTATTTATTAAATTTTTATCTAATGATTTTGGAACAATAGGTGCGTCTCTAAAAAAACTCCAATTATTAAAATTTTCTATAAATGGTCGTATAGCTGTAGGTATAGGATTAAATGATTTTGCATTATTGTATAAAAATTCTCCAACAAATCTATCAAATTCTTGTGGTTCATTAGTACGATACCAATCTAAAAAACTTTCTATAACTGAAGATACTAATGTACCAACTTCAAAAGGTTTTGGTATTCTATTTGCTTTACCTTCACTATCTTTAAAATACCAATAATTTTGTTTTAACCATGATGGTTGTTCTTTATAATCTTCATCATCCATATTAGCTATATAGAATCCTATTGTTGGTAAAACTATTGTAACACCAATCATTGCTGATGTTCTTCCCGGTTGATCTCTAAATGCTTCGTACACTCTTGTCAAACCTTGAACTCTTGCGTTCCAAAATGGAACTATTTTATTTATAGCAGCACCAGCAGTTCCTCTTTTTGCATAATCTAAAAGATTTCTTGCTTCATAACCACCTCTTTCCATAGCATCTTTACTTGATAAACCTTTTTTTAAAGCTGCTTTTTCTGTTTTTTCAAATATTCTAAATCTTGTTGCTTCCTCAGATAAAGTTGTCAACCATTTTAAAGGAGCTAACATACCTTTATTTGCATTTCTAACTGGACCTTTAGTTAAAATATCATAAACTTTTCCATCAAAAATATTAGGTTTATCAACAGCAAGTAGAGTTGATTGCATACCACCAGACTTAGTATATCTTTCCCAAAGTTTCATTGTTTTAGGTCTTGATCCTTTTGTAAGAATATTCATTGCACCAATTAAAGAATCTTGTATTGGAACAAAACCAACTTTATTTAAAAAACTTGCTTGTATAGTATCTCTAAAAAAGTTGGGTACAGCAAAATCTGGTATTAATATTGCACCAGCTCTTAATGTTCTTGCAGGAGCACCTAAAAAATTTAATAGCATATTAGTGCCTTGTTGATCTAAAGTTTTAAAAGCATTTGCCAAATCTACTCCAACATCATAAGTTTCTGTTTTACCATTTCTTTTAACTGTAATTTGACCTTTATCTGTGCTTGAAAATTCTTGTCTAAAAATTGTAAACTCACCTATAGTTTTATCAGACATTTTATCTATTTCTGTTTTATTAAAAAATTGTTCTAATTCTTTTCTTTGAATATTTATTGGTTTTAATTTTGGTTTTGTTTTAGAAAAATAAGGAAAAGGGTCTGGAGCATTTACTGTTTCAGCAATTTTTTTTTCTTTTGCAATAAAATCTACAAAATTAACTTTAACTTGATTTCGTTCTGCAAGGTTTACAATAGTGTTAGTGTTTTTTACAATAGCTTCTAATGGTGGAAATACTCTTTCTTTACTTCCTTTAATTCTTTTAAATGGATTTACTGAACCTTTTATAAAACCAATTTCACCTTTTTTTGGAAGTTCTCTTGCAAAGGTAACATAATTTTTATTTGCTTCCGTCATAGCAATAAAAGCATCTTTAGATATTAAACCACCATCTACAGCATATTCTAAAAGTTGTCTTTGATAAATGTCTACTTTTTTTGCGTATTGTTCAAATTGTAAATTATATTTTTTAATAAATGTTTTTGCAGTAGCAATATCAAAACCAGATTCTATTTTTCTACTATTTAATTCTATAGCTCTTCTATTTGCAAGGTAAGTATCAAATAATTGCATTTCTTTATTACCTTTAATTGTTACATCTTTTAATATTGTTTTTAATCCCGGTCCTTTTGCCTCTGCAGTTTTAAAATTTAATGTACTAAATTCTATAAAAGATGCTGCTCTATTTGGCATACCTTCTAATAATCTTGTTTGTTCATAAATATTTAATTTTTCAATACCAGTTTTAGTATTAACACCGGCATCTTTAAGAGCTTCTAAAATAGGATATTTAGTATCTATTGCAGTAACAATAAATTTTCTTTTTGCAGTAGAACCCATTTCTTTTAATCTTTTAGCAGTTAAAGGTTCAACTTTAGATTTAAAAGCAATATTTTCTGCTGCTTTATTTGCTATATCATCTTTAAATAATTTTTCTGTTTTATCTATTATTACAGTTTCTTTTTTAGAAATTTTACTTTCTAATAAATTTTTATAATCTCTAACATAACTTCTTGATGAAACATCTTCTAATATTCTTTTGTTTGTTATAGAATCCTTAAATACTTGATTAGGTTTTTTACCTGTATCTACAAATATTTCTTTAGTTCTTTTTTCCATAATTTTTTTAGGTTGTACTGCACCTAAAGCACCAAATAAAACTGCTGAATAACTAAACTCTTTTAATGTAGGGAGTTGTCCATTTAATGTTGCTCCCACACCTTCAAATGCTGTAAGTTGACTTGCTACTCTTGTTAGATATTTATCTGCAAGTTTACCAACAACAGGTAATTTTAATTGTGGTGCTAAAGCAGTAGCTGCAAAAGTAACACCTTGTTTTGCTCCTTCTTTAATTCCTTCTTGCAAAAAATTTTTTAATATTTCAACTGGTTGTCCAGAAGATTGTTGTTCTAATCCTTTTAATATTGTTGATCTTGCTGCTCCGGGAATTGCACCAGCAGTAAATGCACCAGCATAAGGACCACCAGCTAATGTTCCGGGTATAAAACTTAAACCATATATAGGAAGTTCTAAACCTAATGTTGCGGCTCTTTCTAACAATCCCTCAAACCAAGTATAATCCTGTGGTTCATCTTCTGTTAATGCTTCTGATAAACCTTTTTCATTGGCTAACCTGTAAGTCATATCATACAATGTTTTGCCATATCCTCTTTTTAATATTTGATCTCCATCAAATTTTTGACCTACTAAAAATTCTTTTGTTGATATTTGCTTTCCTTGAGTTATCTGATCTTGATATAAAAGATCATCATCTGGAGACATCATTACCTCATCTTGATAATATTCATTTTCAATTTCTTTTTTAACATCTTTGAAATAATTTTTATAATTATTTTTATCTGCAGGTATAATTCCAAATGCTTCTAATGTATCTGCGTTAGTAAATCCTGCGGCATCTAATTTAATTATTTTTTCTTTTTTCCAATTTTCTATTTCTGTATTACTAAAACCAGCATCTTTTAATTGTGATTCTTGTTCACCTAGATTCATGCTTTTTCTTTATTAAATTTAGTTATTATTAAACTTGCAGCTTCATCACTTAAATCATTAGTTTCAATTCTTTTTAAATATTCTGTTGCAGTTTCACCTTCTATTTTTTTAGGAACTGCTATAGTTGTTTCGTTTTCATTTACTATTTGATTTACAAGGCTATCTAAATCTGAAGTTTTAGGTAAATAATTTCTTATATTTTTAGCAATATAAAAATCAGAGTTAGGTGATAATAGGTCATTAATATCTACACCTTCAACTGTTCCTTTAATAAAATTCATATATAATCTTTGTCTTAGTTCACTAGCTTTTGAATTATACTCTTTATCAAAATAATTTAAAAAAGTATTACCTTGTAATAAAGGAACTAAATTATCAAAGTATTTCATAAATTGTTGATCTTGTTTTTTAAATGTTTCGTTATTAGTTCTAGTTAATATTGTTGATAAAAAACTATTATCTTCTAAATTTATTGTTCCGTTTCCACTTCTTTCTAAAATACTTTTTGTTTCTGTTTCTCCAGCAAGTAAAAATTTTTCTTTTACATTTTTAATTTCTCCATTTGCTATTTTTTCTATAACATCAGAATTAACATTGTAATTGGTATTAAAACTAAATTCATTTTTAACAACTTTATCATTTAATTCTGTAATTTGATTGTCATATTCAATATCACCTGTTTTAAATGATTCTAATTTTTCTTCATCTAATCCTAAGGGTGCATTATTTGCTCCTGTTAATTCTTGAATCAATGCTTTATCGCTGTCATTAATTCTACTATTGTTTGCTAGTTCAATTCTTTTAGATTGAAATAGAGCTTTTGTTTGAAGTTTTTTAGATAACTCTTCTCTTTGAGTTCCTGTTATTTGTTTAAAATTATTAGGATCATCTAATAAAAGAACTGCTTGATAAGCATTATTTCTTCCAATTTTATTTACCATTGCAGTTTCTACTAAACTTGGTAAATCTGCTTTCAATGTATTAAAATCATTTTCGCCTACAATTCCATCCTCAACTAAACCATTATAATCTTGTATTATAGATTGACTTAAAGTAGCAAAATCAAATTCATTATCACCTTCTACTGCATTTAATATTTTATTTTTAACTTTCATATCAATTTGTGAAACTCTTGTTGATACCATTCCAGCTCTAGTTTCTTTTAAAATGCTACTAACATAAGATGGTTTGTCAGATGCCATTCCTATTTCAAAAGATTTGCTAATATAATTGTTTGGTGCTTTAGTTTTGTATTTATCTACAATATTTTTATATCCAGTATTAAAAAAATTTATTCCTTCTTCTGGAGTAGATTTTAATTTTGATTTTGATTGTAATTCAAAAATTTCAAGAGTTGCTTCATTTAATAATTTTCCAGATTCAACTTTATTAGATATTTCTTTTTCTTTTAAATAATAATTATCTATTGTTTTTGCAGCTGGAATTAATGCTGCAGCAAGGCTACTATTTGGTGAAACTTGAATATTACTTTTTATTGAAGAAACTTCAGCAGTAGGTCTAGCTTCAGATATAAATGTAGGTATTTTTGGCATTATTGATTCCTTGATCTGTTTGTAGATTTAGATTGTAATCTTAAATTATTTTGATTATTATTTTTTGGGTTTCTATCTTTGTGATCTACATCTCTACCCAATATACTAGAACCAAGTTTTTTTTTCATTATAGCTCTTGCTCCGTTTCTTCCAGCTCTTCTTTTTTTTTGATCCGGTTTAGAATGATAATTTTTATATTCTGATTTATAATCTCTCATATTTATTAACCCATTTTTGCCATTGTTAATAAGCTAGAACCTGCTTGTGCATAATATCCTATTTGTGCTTGTTTACCTTGCATACGAGCAAGTGATCCAGACATTCTGGAAAAATTTGCTTCTTCTAATTTTTGATTTTGTTTAACTTTACCATTATATTCTATAACATTTCTTTGTAGTTCTGCTTGTTCAGCATTTGATTGTAAAATTTTTAATGCAGTACCACTTAATTCTACACCAGATTTAGCAAGAGAAACTCTGGTTGTTCCTTCCATTTGTTCAAAACTTTGATTAAATTTAGCAATATCAAATTCTGTTAATTTTTCTTGTTGTGCAGCTTCTTGTTCAGCTATTGTTGCATTTCTATTTGCAACTGATTGGTTAAATTTACCAATAGCATTAGCTTGTTGTCCTGCTGCTATTTGAAGTAATGGTGTAACTGCTCCCATTAAAATATCCTCGCATACATATATTGGTCTGATCCGTCAAATCCCCAGTTTTTCATTAAGCCTTCTCTTTCTAGTCCTAACCATTCGGCAAATCTTATGCCTTCTTTAAAATCTTTTCTAATTCCACTTTGTACTCTTTTTATATTATGTTCTTTTGCAACTCTAGCAAAATCTTTTTTAATTGCTTTAGCAACACCCAAAGGATGTTTCCACATTTCATCTGTAGCTATAACCCAACCTTCAGCAACTTGACCCCAAACCATTTTCATACCTGCTGCAAAAATAGGTTTATTATTTACAATACCTGTAAAAGCTAAATGATCTTGTTCTAAGTTTTGAGCATTACCCATAACTTTTATATATTCTGAATCAGCTTCTAAAATTTTATGATTCATTTGACATGACAATATAAATTGTCCATGTTCTTTTGTATAAGGTGTTATATGCAATTTATTATCCATCATTTGTTATCAATCTTGGGTATAATGATAAAAGGGTTAAAGGCAAAGGTTGCGTTTGTCTTACCATCATAAAACCATCTGTATCATAGTTTCCTCTAAATTCTACTTGTTTATCTCCTGTGAATGGTGGAATACCTTGATCCATAGGATCAGCAGAAGTTCTAAATGGTATTCGTTCCATGTTGTTTAAATCTGGTCCAACCTCAACACCAACTGTTTCAAATAGTCTGGCAGTAACTTCATATATTCTTTTAGTTTTACCTTGAGAAGTACCATCTTGTGAACCAGCATCTATTCTCATTGTTTTTAATATTGATGTATATTGTAAACCAACCTTAACATCTGTTGAAAATCTATCTAAAGTTATTTGATTATTAGATACTACCTTTGTAGGATGAGTAGCACCATCAGCAAGTATTGAAACTGTTTGACCATTTAAATGATTTAATCCAGCTATAATATTAACTACTTCTTTTGTAACAGCTCCGGATAAATGTGCTTTTGCAGATGTAATATTTTGACCTCTAACACATCCTGTTAAATTAAGATTTGTTATTCCAGAATAAGAAATAATTTCTCCACCTATTTTAATTTTACCAGAAGAAGTAAAACCACTAATAGAAGCAACCGGAACAGTTGTTGCTGTAGCACTAATACCAGCTGTTAAAGTTGTTGCAGATTTTGATAATCCTAATTGAGAATCTAAATAATTAAATGTTGTATTGTCTGATTCAGTAAAATCAAACGTATGTAAATATTCTACATATCTTGTTGTTGCACCACCAATAGTTCTTTTAACAACTACATATAATTCATACTCACTATTTTCAGTTGGAATTACTGCAACACTCTCAACTACTGCATTACCTGTTCCAAATGAACCACCTATAATATGTCTATGCCAAGCAACTACTTCTTGTTCTCTTTGGTAAGTTAAAGCAATTAATTGACCATCACCTCTAACGCACCATATGATTGCTAAAGGTTCTTCTTGATATGCCATTTCTACAATATTACCTTCGGTAATGTGTTCGGCAAGTATAGTTAAATCTGGAGCAATATAACCATCTACATCAAAGTTATATGCTAGTTCTCTAATTTTTCTTTTGGCACGTTGCAAAAATAATGTTGCATTACCAACTGATATTGCATCTACATTTGCTGCACCATGATTAGATTGTTTTTTAATCATAATGTTAGTTGGTGTAACAGCATTATTATCTCCACCACCAGATACAACAAATTCACCACCTGCAGTACCTATAATTAAAGTTCTGGCTGATGACATAAATCTAATTGAGTTTACTTGATTTGATGCAATAGTATAAACCACAGCATCATCATCTGCTACAGTACCACCAATGTTTGCATCCATGTTTTCATAATCACCAGACTTAGAAAAATAAACTGTTTGCGGATTATTAATTGTACCAGCAAAAACTAATCTTTGTTCAAAGAAAGATACACAAGCCGGGAAACCTGTTGTTGTAGAAAATGCTCCTAATGACCAATCTGCATTAGCATTTGCATTTGCAAAAGCTGTAGTAATTGTAGCAACTACAACTGTTGTATTTGTTCTAGCTGTAATTACTCCATAACCAACACCTATTCTAATTTGTCTACCAATATCAGTTGTTAAAAATCCAGAACCACCATTAATACCTGTAATTGCAGATGCTGTTATAGTTCTTGATCCTACTGTTGCAGCAGATGGAGTTAAAGTTGTTGTACTTATATTTGTATCTAAGAATGGTCCATTAGTAAAACTAACTGCATCTAAAGACCATGATGTATGACCCGATCTTGATAATGTTCTAGTTTGATGTGATGGATGCGTAATATACATAACATCTGCAGATTGAGCAAATTTTAAATCAAATATTTGTGCTGTAGTATAAGGTGTTGAAATTTCATAAGGATTACCACTAGATAATATTTGACCTCTATCTCTATAGAATCTCATATAATTATTACCAAGTTCTAATATATAAGTTTGTTCAGTATTAAATTCAAAAGGTATAATTCTTGTGTTGTTAGCTGGAGTTTTTACTGATGCAACAAACTGAGTTCCAGGTCTACGAGCTGCTGCTCCATGAGGATAGATAACCATATTTTCTACAGTTGAACAACCTGCTGAATATTTTGCTAAATCATTTCTACCATCAAGTCTAGGTGATAATTCACCTGCTGTAAAATTGGTAAGTTGTGCAGCTACTCTAGCCATTATTAATATCTTGAGTTAATGAAAGTATCAGCACCAACAACATCTGTCATTCCATTATCTGGATTAACATTATAGCCTTCTGTTGAATCTACAAATCTAGCATCTCTTAATTTATCTTGATATGATGCAATCATATTTTGTGAAGTAGTATTATTAGATGTAATTGCATAAGCAATATCTGCACCTAATGCTGAAGATAAAGTTTCTCTTAACAATTCATCATATTGAGCAGGATCAGTAACTCTTGAAATATATAAAGTTTTCATAGTCTCACTATTAGATAAAATATTTCTTCCTTCTACTTTATGATTAGAATCATATTCTAATATTCTAAGTAACCTTAAACAATCACCGGGTAAACTATATTGAAATTTAAAACCCCATGCTGGAGTTGTAGTTGATTGTGGTAATTCTAATCTTACTTGTAAACAGTTCCAAGGGTGTGATCTAAATACTGCATCTCTTACTTCTGAGTATCTTGAGTTACAAAGTCTAGCGTTTTTTGAATCTTCGTTTAATGAAAGTATTGTTGTAGCTCCCAGTTGATTTAATGCTCCATTACATATTCCTACTACTGATGCCATATTACTTCCTTATTATATATTTACGTCTGATTTGTCTATTACTTTTTAACGCAAAAATTTCTTCTGTTGTCTTTTCTTGTTTAGTGTCAAAACCATAATGATTCTTACCATCATTTTGAAATCTGTCTACCAATACATACCTGTAAATGTAATTGTCTTTTTTAAGATGTAATACAGGTTTTAAATCTTTAATTTGTTTCATGCACTCTAGGGGGTTTCCACTCTCGCTTCCACCCCCTAAAATAAGTATTAATCTAAAACGTAAAACATAGATAATTGAATAGTACCAGTACAATTGCCACCAGCCATTGTAGCTGTAATTGTAACACCATCTTCATTAGCATCTGTAACTGAGTTTTCACCCAAAGCTATAGTGTTAGCAACGTCATGTCCAACAGCACCTGTTGAAGCAGTAGCTCCTAAGTACTCATCTACATCAGCTGCAACTGCAACACCTGCTGCAGTAACATATGCTGCGTGTCCAACTGATAAAGTTGTAGAACCACCTAAAGCATCATGTGCATTTCTCGATCTAACGATTCTTGCTCCAGTAGGTAGAACAAACATATTTATAGTACCTTGCTCTGCACTTGCTTCGTATTCAGCAAAAGCTACTCTTACTCTTCCTGTTAGTTCGTTAGTAGCCAACTTTACAGAAGGTGTACTAACTGTTTTTGCGTATTGTATTGAATTAGCCATAATATTATTTCTCCTTTATTTTAGCTATTATTAGTTTGCAAGAACAGAAATAACTTTCGCTTCTTCCATTCTAGTTGCACCGATTGTTTGACAGTAGTACACTTGTGTAGCGTAAGACTTATCTGCTCTTTCGTCTATCTTAGCAGTTACGTCTTTACCAGTTGCAAGTAAGATACCATCTTCTGCAAAGGCTATACATTGTGTATTTCCAGCTGCGTTATCAACAAGTCTATTAGATACATGAAATTTGAATCCCATAAACGTATCAATCTCACCTTGAACAAGTGCTTTAACAGTATTAAAATCACTATTTGTGATTGTAGTAGTGTTTAGCAAATCTTGAATTTCAATCGGAGACATAATAATATGTCTTTTAATTGAAGGATCAACATCACCAAGGTCTAGTTTAGCTTTTGCTAATGCTAGTTTAGCTATGTTCATAGTGTTAGCTCCACCAGTACCTACTGCAGTAATATTTCCTGCTGGTAGTGCTACTGCTGTTCCGCCAGATACGCCAGTATTAGACGAACCTAGTGCTGCTGCTATAATAACATCATCTGTAGCTCTTCCCATTGCGTATGCAGCGGCTTTTGCGTAAGATGAAGTTGGGTCTATTAACAATCTGATTTTATCTTGTTGATCGATTAGATCAGCAAACTCGTAATCAGCTAGTGATACTCTTCTTCTTGAGTGAGGTGTATCGATTTGTGGTGTGTCAGAATGTCTAGTAGTTTTTATAATAGCTGTTACTTTACCAATTTGGTCAAAGTAAGCATCTTTTCCAACTACAGATTCATTTCTAACGTGGTCTTTTAAAAGTGATCCCATTTGCTGAGATAACATTTGTATGTTTGCAGAATATTGTTCTACAAACGCTGTTGTTATTTGTGATGACATATTTGTCTCCTATTTATCATTATTGTTATTGTTATAAAAAACAGAATAGTTCTCCATCAATAATGATAGGCAATTCTTGGATTTAAAGTCTTTTAGACTACAGTTCTATTCTCTGTCATCAATAAGGTTCTTGCGAGTTATCTTATATTTAATTCCTTATAATATATTTTATTATATTACAAGGAATATAAATTATTAATCTTCTTTAGGTTGAGCCATTTCTCTTAATGTATAAACCTGTTGAACCATTTTTGCGTGATCCGGATGTTTATTATTCCAATAAGGTCCAGTAGTATCATTAGTAATAGCTGATATTTCTGATTCTAAATCTTTTATTGAATTAACACTTTCACTTTCAGTTGAAACTAATTTATCTTCTGAAAGCATACCAGCAATTTTTGCAAAGCCTTTTATTATTTCTGGATGATCTCCAATTCTAGTACCATCTTGCATTTGTAAATCTAGTATTTCTGGATTCATATTTGCTTTTGCTAATGCACTAGCTTTTGAAACATTGCTATCAAACTCTTTACCCCACTCAGCTCTTAATTCTGTTTCAGCTTGAGCCTGTGCAGTTTCAGTATCAACAGTTGCTCTTTGCATATTGCTTTCCATATTATTTTTATAGAACTCTAATATACCTTGAGCTTGTGTATTGTTTAAACCAAGTTTATGAGATTGTTCGGCAAAAGATTTAATTGCATTTTCATCCATAGCTACTGCTTCTGATTCAATATTTAAAGCATACTTGTCTGCAGATTCTGGTCTACCCAATTTTGAGTACACTTCATTCCATTGATCTTCAGTTGAATTTTTATTAGGTACAGCAACTTTGTCTTGACCAATCATTCTTGTAGCATTGATATAACTTTTTGCTAAAGCATCTATCTCTGTAAACTTTTCAATGTTAGGGTCGCTTCTAAATTCTTCACTAATAGAACTTTTCCAATTTGCTACTGGTGTATCTCCACCACTAACTACATTTGGTTTTGCAACTGGTTCTACTGCTTCTGTTGTTTCTACAGGCACAGCTTCTTGTGTTATCTGTTCACTTGACATTATTTATCCTTTTGTTGTAGCATTGATTTAATAAATAGAATGACGCTACGTTGTCCCTCTAAGTATGCACTTTCGTGACTATCTCCTTTTACATTAGTAGTAGTATGGTAATGGCATCTTTTTTTTATGTCTGCCAAAACATTTTTACCTTCATCTGATGCAAAAATAAATTGATAATCTTTTCCAAGTTCTTTTAATTGTTTTTGTATTTCTCTTACTTGTTTTTCTTGTTCCTTGTTTTCCATATTACTCCACTAAGGCTTTTGCTTCTTCCGGTAATGCCTTTGCTAGTGGTGCGATTTGTCCCCCGGCTTGTGCAACCTGTTGCATCTGTGCCATTTGTTGTTGTTGTTCAGCTTGTGCTGCTTGTTGTTCTCTTTCAGCATTAACTTGAGATTGTAGTTTTAATAACTTCTGTGGCATACCCACAATATCCGCAACGTGTTTAACTAATGCGTCAAAGTTAATGTAATCAAATACAGGTGCTACATTTGCTAGACCTCCTAGTATTTCTAATGCTCTAGTTATTGATGAAAGTTCTGTAGATTTTTGTGCTTTAGCTAATGGAGAAACATATTCTATTTCTACATCTTGACCCGATAAAAATTCTGGTGCTTCTGCAAATTCATTTTTTCTTAATAGAATACTGAAACATCTATCAATCAATGGTTTTAATAATTCAGATTGTAGTCTACCTAATACTGGTCCAAGTAATCTCATCTTCTCTTCGTTTCTTTGTACAACTTCTGTAGCTGTCATTTGTGGACCTTGTTGTAATTGTAATTGGTTTACATAGAATACTTCTCTAATAGCATTTCTTCTTTGTTCTTCCATGTTTAAACCTAATGGATTGTTTGCACCTATGTTTAGTGGTTCAATTCTATCTCTTGTACCACTTCTATAAAAATTTAATCCACCCGGTACAGTTCTTACAGGAAGTAAGAAGCCATCATCCGGAACTAATAGTGGTGGGTCAACTTGTTTCTGTGCAGCTTTGATTGTTGTCTTAGACATTTCATTTAGCATTTTAACATCTGGCAATGCTGTCATTGCAGGTGATCTACCATAAATTTCGTGTGATGCTTTTAAATATCTTGGAACTACATAAGGAAACTCTTTAAATCCAGACATAGATAATTCGTTACCACTACCCATTTCTAAATACACAGATTCAAATGGCATATTCTCTTTGTCTTTTAATTTAGGATTAAAATCTGATCTTGGATAAACACAATGTAAAATATCTATATCTTGGTATGGGTCTTTTTCAGCTGTGACTTTTATGTTTTGTGAAACCTTGTTACCAAATTGTTGTACTAAAGCTCTAGCAGATAAAGTAAACTTTCTGTAGACAGTATCTATTCTACCTTTGTCATCTTCAGCTATAAATATTTCAGCAATATGTTTTGTAGAAAATTTTAATAAATCTTCATCATCTTCTTCTATGTACATTGCTGCAGTACCAAATGTAATTAGATCATGGTACAATTCAAAAATTTCTTGTTGAAAGTTTGATCTGTTAAATGCTGTGTACATATCTGCAGTTACACTTTCTAACCAAAGTTTAGCTTCATCATTTTGATCCATTTGTGCATCTTTAAATTTAAGGGTGAACCAAGGTGTTGATGGATTAGTCATCATGCCATGTAGTGATGCTGCTAATAATTCTAATGCTTGTAGTGGAGATGAATCAAAAATTAATTCATTTCTTTTATCTCCTCTTGATCTTTTTTTTGTAATGTTTGCTTTTCTTGGCATCATATAGTCAGCAACTTCTTGCCAATGATTTTCCCAGTTAGCTCTTTGAGAACTTAATCTGCCATATCTTGCTAATAGTTTTGTAGTCGTTTCTGTTTTTGCCATTACTTACCTTTTTTTTTAAGTGCAATTTTATGTGCTGCTGTAAAACTAATTCCTTTGTTCATAGATACCTTCATATCTTTCATATGTTTTGTAGAATGATGAACACTATGTTTTTTTAAAGTTGTTTTTTGTCTATCTGTTAATGCCATTATACTCTTCCTAATAAACTTGTTTTACCTAACGAATAATCTGGTGATGTTTTAGTAACACCTTTTGATCCAGACATCATTGTCATTGATCTTCCTCTTTTTTTAACTTTTAAAGCTGCTGCGTCTGCGTTAGCTGTTTCTGATTGTGATACTTCTGCTTCTGTTGGTGCGGTAGTTTGAATTGTACTTCCACCAATATTTTTTTTAATTACAGCTGGTGTATTGTTATTACTATTATCATTACCACCACTTAAAGTATTTCCATAAGCATCTGTTCTTCCAGAAGTTCTATTATCAATATAACTTTTATATTGTTTTTCTTGATCTGCTGCACTCATAGTTAAAAAATCTGTTTTACTTTGACCTTTAAAATTTTTTGATCCTAAAACTTTATCAGTATAAAAATCTCTTGTAACTTTAGAACCAGCTTGTAGTGGTTTTGTTAATATCATTGTAGTTGGAGTTTTAAATTTTGAATTTTTTATTTTTACCGCACCTCTATTTCTAAAAGAATCATCATTATCAGATTTATAAGAAGCAGTTTTTTTTCCAGCTTCGTTTATATTGCCTACACCAGCTTTATAAGCTGTAGTTCTATTTGGTCCAGCATCTGTTCTTCCACCACCACCACTACTACCTGCATTTCCTGCACCCATATTAATTCTTTCCTAGCAACGTGTTAGTTGCATCTTCGTTATCTTCCTGTATGCCAAGAGGACCAGTTAGTATTGTTGATCTTCTACCTCTTCTTTTTCTTTCAACAGCATCTCTATCTTTTTTTATTTGAGCTTTTTCCTCATCTGATATTTCTGATGATGGAGCTTCTATTACTGGAGCTGGTGGTGGTAAAGGTGGTGCTTTTGGTCTAAATATTGAACCCATAAAATTTTCTTTATTAAATAATTTGATAACTATTATCTGCTATACTTTGTGGAGCAGTTTGTCTAGTATTTATTTCTTGAAGTCCCACCGCTAGATACCTCATAGCATCCGCTGCGTGTGAACTCCAATCATGTACAGGCTTTGTTTTAAACATTCTATCTTTATCTACATATCTCCTGTGGTAATGTCTTAACGCATCTATTAACTTTTTGCAATGGTCTGTATCTATGTAACATCTTGGTAACGTCATTGTGGTTGCGTGTATGCCATCCTCAAGGGGTATTTTTGGAACTACCTTAAACCTTAAACCTAATTGTGTAGCGACCTCTCTCCGGGTCTTGCCATTGCCAAACTCTGTTACTTCAATGTCGTGTGGTGCAAAGTGATTTTTGTAAACGTACTCTTTGTTATCAATCATTTTAATGTAATAAGGTAATCCTTGACCTCTCTCTTCATGGTAATCAATTATGTTAATGACACTTGCGTTCTGCTGATAGAAGATAATAGCACTATGGTCGGAGACCCCTAAATCCCATGCTGTAGAAACTGGTAGTGCAGGATCGTATGGTACTCTGCATAACTGTTTGTTGTCATCCATTTTGCCAACCACATCTCCATATACTGCTCCTTCAATATTGGCAATCCAATCACACTCAAATTCTTGATTGTATTTTTTTTCTCCCATTACTTCTTTTGCCTTGACCAACTCATCTTCATCTACAATTTTAGTATCACTTGCTTTTGCCTTGTAGTTAAACCAATCTTCTGCTCCATTAGCGTGTTGGTATAATTCATAGAAGTTGTTGTTCATTCCAGCAGGTGTACCAATAAAGACACAGTAGCCTTTACGATCTGATAGAGCTGGTCTAATTATCTCTGGAAACAACCTACTGTTGACATTAGCATATTCATCTATAACGCAACCATCAAGATATATACCTCTCAATCCATCTGGCGAATCTGAGCCAAGCAATGTTATTCTAGCACCATTGGGTAAATCAACTCTAAGTTCTGTTTCATTAAATTTTGTATTAGGTATCTTGTCGGTAAACTGTTTCATGTAGTCCCATGCGATACTTTTGGCTTGTTTGAATGTGGGTGCAAGATATGCAAACCTAGGATTCTTTTCTTTACAAGTAAGAGCTGACTTAATTAGGTGGTTAATCATGCAGACAGTTTTGCCGAATCTCCTGTGGCAGACTAGCACACTCCATCTATGTTTATCAATCTGTTGGTGTAATAGCTTTTGATGCTTTCTTGGTGTGTAGGGAATTTTAATTTCCATATCTAGTGTATAGAGCTATTACTATACTCATCATTTGGTATGTAATCAAAGTTTAGTTTATCCATAGCGTGGATGCTAAATAACTCTGATGCTTTAGGATTTTTAAAACCATAAAACTTAATGATAACATTGTTAGTGCCTTCTTCAATAAAGCAAACTGATTCTACATCTTCTAAGTCTAAGTGATCCATATACTACATTTAGTGTATTTGAAAAAATAGTAAAATAAAAAATTTGGATTAAGTGTGGATAAAAGGGGGTGGGTTGTTTTAGGAGAACTGTCTGTGTGTGTGTGAAAATGTTCGGTGTATATATATAATAGAAAAGCATGGCGACTTTTTGGGTGTACCCCCTTAAAAAAATCTCAAAAAAAGTGATAGTTTGGAATGATTCTAAATTATAATATCCATTATAGATTAGCAATAAGAAAGCGTTATCGGTACAAGTTAAATAAACCTTTTAAAAATTGTTTAGTACTGTTCCGATCTATAACACGTAGAGAAAAAACAAAGTCGCTTTATAAATGGATACCAACTATTTAACCTCAATCTAAATACCATTGAATAATATTACATTAGAACTATTCTAAAAGATAATTTAAATTAACTGTTGACATAATATCCAATATGTATATATTAGATTATATGAATAACAAACTAACAATAGGAACTAAAACAATGACTAAATTTAAAACATTAATAAACTTTAAAGATGGCACTCAAATGTATCAAAGAAATAGTAATGAGGCGTTTGAAAGTGCTAAGTCTAAAGGTTTAAACAATCCTGGTGAATATATGTATATGTATTCTAAAGATGGTTTGGATTATTTTAAGAATATTAACTTTAGAAATTATATAAATTTTAAAATATAATTGCCACAATCTAGCCTTAAAACTATGAAAAAAAACAATATGATTAAATCAACCAAAAAAAAGGAAACTATGACAAAAATACGAATATTTCATAAAGCATTTGAAAATGAAATTAGCCATGTTGCTACAATGAAAATGCCAACTAATAAAAATATAGATGAAACATTAGAGTATGTTTTTAAACGTACTCAAAATTTAAATGAAGCATGGATTACAGAAAATGTAGGTTTTAATATGTTGCCAACAGTTGAAACTAGATCAACATCATGTGGAGATATTATTGAGGTTTTTCCCGGTCAAGATTATGAGCCATCAAATTTATATGTTGTTATGGGTAAGGGTTTTAAAAGAATTACACCTCAAATTTATAATGAAATATCAATTTTAAAAGATAATGAATTAGCACAATACTTTTTTAATTGTAATAGAAGTAAAGATATTGACATTAAATCAATAAAGGAAACAAAAATTAAATTAGATCATGTTGCCTAATTTAAGCCACAATAATAACTATACTAATAATAACTAACAAATAGGAACTAAAATGAACAAAGAACAAAAACAAATAAAAAAAGTAATAGATCAAGCATATAGTAAATTACACATATTAAGCAATATCACATGGACACCTTATCGTGATGAAATCTTTGATATGAATAAAAAAGATGAAAAAAGACATAGGTTTAATAGACCATCAAGCGACTTTGAAGCGTCTATAAATGATTGTGCAAAGATGTTTACAGTAAAAAATATTGCTGAAAGTCTTTTAAATATTGATAAATGGAAAGTAAAAGATTTAATCAATATTAGAAAATCAGCTTTATATTCTCAATCAGTTGTAGAGAATTACAAAGATAAAATTGTTGAAGCGTGGAAGGATGAAGATTTAAAATATCTTGCTGATCTTGACTATATCGCTTTGATTGATTGGAAACATCACACAGAAATAGAACAAAGAAAGGTAGCGTAAATATGACAATAGATAAAAATAACGAGGGTGCGTGGCGTATTTGTGAAAATATAAATGGGTACTTTGAAACTAAAGTATATTATTTTTACACAAAAAAAGAAGCAATAAAGCTATTTAGAGAACATAAAAAAGCCATAATTGAGAAATAGAAAGGAACTATGAAAAAAATAATATTGTTTACGTTAGGGTTTATATTTTCTGTTGCTGTAATGGTATCATTAGCCATGTACAGCTTACACCAACTAGTAATTTATGGAGGTGTTGCACTATGATAGTATTCGGTAAACCAATACACAGAAAAAAAACAAAAGCTGTTGCTATAATATTTTCAGTAATAGCTGTTATGATATTAACATTAATAATACTAATATAAGAGGACTAATGACAAAAAAACTATTTAAATTAATTGATAAACTAGAACAAGAACATTTGTTTTTAAATGGTGCTTTACAATCAATAAAAGAACATTTTGAAAAACATAAAAATGAACAGTACCCAAAGAAACCAATGGAATTTGGTATGATTGAAACACTTAAACAAGAATTATCAGAAAGTGTTAATTTGGTTAATCAAATTATAGAAGAAAAAAATAAGGGGGTTGCTTAATGCAAAAATATAAAAAATATCAATACTTATATTTAATGGAAAAAATTCAACTTAATTTTGAATATTTAGATGATTTTTCATTAAGAGAAGAATTTGCAAGAATACAATTTTATAAGGATTGGTTAATGAAATTAAATGAAAAATATAATTATATCAACTAACAAAAAAAGGGAACTATGAAAAAATATAAAATAAGAGCAGAACAAACTATATATGCAAGTTATGAAACAGAAATTGAAGCTAAAAATAAAGATGAAGCAAAAAAAATAGCTTTGGAAACTTGCGTTTCTGATTATCTAAATAGTGATTTATCAAATTCAGCAGAGGATTTTTCAATAGAAGATATAGAAGAAATAACTAACTAACAAAAATAGAAAGGGAACTATGAAAAACAATCAACAAAAATTTTTGGAATTAATGATTAATAATTTTGTATTATTTCCAAATAAAAAAAATAAAATACTTGAAATTAAATATAACAGATCATTATTAAAAGCTGAAAAACTAACTAACAAAAGAGATAGGGAACTATGCAAAAATTAAAAAATAAACTTGATGATCTTTTAAAGTTGGAAGAACAGCACAAAGTAAAAGAACAGTATGAGGAACAGAAAAAGTTAAGAGGTTTATATGAAACCCTTGATTTTATTCCTTTACCAAATGACATAATGGAAAAAACTAACACAGATTGGGAGGATTAAATGACTAGCTTAAACTTTTATTGCTTTGTCATGGTTCTATTTTTAATAATAATATCAACAATAACAGTATGAATAAACAATTAACACAAAAACAGAATTTAGATGAGTTAATGAAACAAACTCTTTTAAATATATTAAGTGCTAAGGGAATAATTTACACTTACTATAAAAATAAAAAGCTAACACAAGGGAACTAATGAAATATAATTATACATACGAAGAATATTCACAAGATACTAGAAGTTATAAAGTTGAAAGTGATATTAAATTAACAGAAGATCAAATAATGGAACTTGCTTTAAGCTGTCCTATGGTTGATGGTTCAGTTTATCAAGATAAAAATAGTAAAGCTACCTTTGAGGGAACTGAATTTGGTGATGATAGCCAAACAGAATTTGGTGGTGATGAAGCTGTTGATGAAGATGAAGATGAATAAAAAACTAACACAAGGGAACTATGGAAAATAAAATAGAAATAACAAAAGAAAATTTAGAAGAATCTTGCGAGGGTAATTATTTTTCTGATGATGTTGCTGTTAAATATGATTTAAAAAATGGTAAAATTAATACTGTTGCTTTCTGTATCTGTAAAAAAACAGCACAAGATATGGCTAAAGGTTTAAACTTATATGATGGTTTAAAAGAAGAACTTTAATCTTTATTAGGTGTAGACGTTGGAATATCCTCAGCGTTTACATCTATCAAATCATCCTCGTCAGTACCCCAGCTTATTTTCATTTCAGTTTTTTGGTCTACCTTCTGTACCTTATTATCTGAATACAGATCAGTAATTTTTCCTGCAATCCATTTAACAAAGTCAGCTTTACGAGTTATCCATAATATCTGATTAGGGTTTTCAAGTTCTTGATGATTAAATATTTCAAGTAGTCTATCAATAGAAGTTTGAATACCTAATTTTCTAGCGTCTAATACTTCTTGTTCAATCTCTGGATTTTTTTTTAAGATACGATAAAATTTCCCTAAGCTGATCCCCATTGGGTTTGTGATTTTGGATTCTATACAATGAGTTAATGTATTTCCCTCTATTAATGAATCTAGTATGGTAGGTAGATTTTTCTTTACGTTCAATTCTAGGTCTAAGTTTTTCTTCATAGTAGGTGTTAAAGGCTTCTTCGTTGAGGTCTTTGAA
>Ga0308015_10000390_pt1 | contig 20943 bp, 21 predicted proteins | sample Neamet231_FD_203128 | JGI IMG/M metagenome (GOLD analysis project Ga0308015, IMG submission 203128) | Marine microbial communities from water near the shore, Antarctic Ocean - #231 | ecosystem: Environmental > Aquatic > Marine > Unclassified | place: Southern Ocean | collected 2014-07-28
CCAAGCATAAATGCGATTGTCCGGTACACCGTGACGCTGGGCCACCATCGGAACACTGACACCGTCAGCACTGCTTTCCGCTACAAGCTTGCGTTTGAAATCATCCGTGTATTTGGAACCGCGACCGCGCTGCAATGTGCTCATCATCAAAACCCTCATATCACGCCAGCAAAAACGCTAGCTTCGCGCAATAATCGCAGTTCAGATCATACCAGAAAAGAGGGGGTTACCTGTATGTTTACGGTTAATGAACTAGCGATCCAAAACCCCATAGTTGTCAAGTCCACGATCAGCGTAATATTCAAAAAGGCGATAGAGGCCTCGGGCCCACCATCAACTTCAATTAGCTCAAGCGTTGCATCAAGCATGCTAAATTATCCATGGATGTCACAAATGAAGTAAATAGAGCTTATGAAACATCAAACTCAAGGCGGCTTACTTGACTGAACTTACCTGTTGTAGCCAAATCAGTTAACGCCGATTCAGAAACAGCGGCATCGACATAAAGTATTGCAATCGCTTCGCCGCCTTCAGTTGCACGACCCAAAGTAAAGTTAGCAATATTTACACCATTTTGCCCCATAATTGAGCCTAGAATACCGATTATACCGGGGACATCATTATTAGTTGTATAAAGCATGTGACGACCAATTTCAGCATCCACATTAATACCTTTGATCTGAATGAACCGTGGCTTGCCATCACTAAACACAGTACCCGCAACTGAACGCTCACGGGTCTCAGTAACCACAGTGACTTTGATAAAGGCTTCAAATACTCCTGATTTATTTTGATTAGTTGTACTAATTTTGATCCCACGTTCCTGAGCGATTACTGGCGCACTGACCATATTTACATCTGGATTCCCAGCTTTCATGATCCCCGCAACTACACTACAGTTCATCGCTTCGAGGTTCATGCTGGCAACGGTGCCATCATACAAGATATTAATCGCTTTGATCGGCTCAGAGGTCATTTGACCAATGAATGCACCAAGATGTCCAGCTAGTGCCAACCATGGGCCCATAATCTTAGCCTCTTCAGCCGTCACCGATGGCATATTCAACGCATTGGTCACAGCGCCCGTGAGTAAGTAATCTGACATTTGCTCAGCCACCTGAATAGCCACATTCTCCTGGGCCTCAGTAGTGGCTGCACCCAAATGCGGTGTGCAAACCACATTAGGCAGGTTGAACAATGGGCTGTTGACGGCCGGTTCAACCGAAAACACGTCAAACGCAGCCCCGGCCACATGACCAGCTTTCAAAGCTTCTGCCAAAGCCTCTTCATCGACCAAGCCACCACGCGCGCAGTTAATGATGCGTACGCCAGGTTTCATTTTAGAAATGGCTTCAGCGCTGATGATATTTGCAGTTTGATCAGTTTTAGGGACGTGCAGGGAGATAAAGTCAGCCCGTACGAACAGTGCGTCCAGCTCAACTTTTTCCACACCTAGCTTTTCTGCTCGCTCTTCGGAGAGGAACGGATCATAGGCTACGACCTTCATTTTCAAGCCTAAGGCCCTTTCACAAACAATACCACCAATATTGCCGGCACCTATCACGCCAAGAGTTTTGCTGGTTAGCTCCACTCCCATAAACTTAGATTTTTCCCATTTCCCCGCATGGGTTGACGCACTTGCCGCAGGGATTTGTCGGGCTACTGCAAACATCATCGCAATAGCATGCTCCGCGGTTGTGATCATATTGCCGAAAGGCGTGTTCATCACGATCACACCTTTCTTCGAGGCAGCTACACGGTCGATATTATCAATCCCAATACCAGCCCGACCTATTACTTTGAGATTAGATGCAGCGTTGATAATCTTCTCAGTGGCTTTTGTGGCTGAACGTATGGCAAGACCATCATATTGGCTAATGACAGAGAGCAGTTTTTCTTTATCTTTTCCCAAGCTAGGTTCAAAATCGACATCAATTCCACGATCGCGGAAAATTTGAACAGCTGTTTCAGAGAGTTTGTCAGATACGAGTACTTTCGGGGCCATGTTGGCACTCCTTATAAAATATTTTTGTGAGAAAGCAGGGCAAAAGGCCCCACTTAGGATTACTGAGCGTTCAACTCGGCTTTATAGGCCCACTCCAGCCAAGGCAGCATGGCCTTAACATCGGTAGTTTCGACCGTAGCACCACACCAAATGCGCAGACCAGCCGGTGCATCACGATAGGCACCTACGTCAAGCGCAACCCCTTCCAAGTCCAAGCATTTGGCCACAGCTTTTGAAAATGCATCTGGGTCCTTAATTTGCGGATCAGTGAACTTTAAACATACAGAGGTCACAGAACGCGTGGCCGGATCTACAGCTAAATTATCAATCCAATCACGGGTGGCGCAGAAATCCCAAACTGCTTGTGCATTGGCTCGCGCCCGAGCAATGAGGCCATTGAGCCCCCCCACATTTTCGGCCCAATCAAGGGCGAATAAGTAATCTTCAACGCAAAGCATCGAAGGCGTGTTAATGGTTGCACCCGTGAAAATGCCACTAATCAATTTGCTGCCTTTGGTAAGACGAAAAATTTTTGGTATTGGCCAAGCTGGGGTGTAGCTTTCCAGCCTAGCCACAGCACGTGGGGAAAGAATCAAAACACCGTGGGCAGCTTCACCACCTAGTACTTTTTGCCAACTAAAAGTGGTCACATCGAGTTTATCCCATGGTAGATCCACCGCGAATGCCGCAGATGTTGCGTCGCAAAGTGTCAGCCCAGCGCGATCTGAAGGGATAACATCGCCAGAGGCCAAACAAACGCCAGAAGTTGTACCATTCCAGGTGAAACATACGTCATTGTCATAATTTAGCGTCGCCATGTCGAAGATGGTGCCATATGGTGCCACATGCTCAGATGCTTCAATCTTAAGCTGTTTGACCACATCATTAACCCAACCAGCACCAAAGCTTTCCCAAGCGACCATTTGTGCGGGACGCTCACCAAGCATAGACCACATAGCCATCTCGAAAGCGCCTGTATCAGAGGCAGGTACAATCCCAACTTTATAGTCATCAGGAATGTTTAATAAACGGCGCGTTTGCAAAAGTGCATTTGCCAACTTTGCCTTACCACCGGCAGCACGATGCGAACGGCCAAGCCAAGCATCTGTCAAAGAGGTGTGTGTCCATGTGGGGGGTTTGGCGCAGGGGCCAGAAGAAAAACGCGGATTAGCAGGCCGCAAAGTCGGTTGTACAATAGCCATTAATGCTATCCTTTCAGATATGCGCCCTTCGTTGGGGAAGGGTGTCCCACTTACCGAGCTACCGGCAGGATAGGGGAGGCACAAGAGCAAAACACCAAAACTTTCAGCCTACTATGGCTTAATTATGTCGTTCATTGAGTGGATCGGAAACATAAGAGGTCGATCGACACGCACCAATATCTCCACCCAGCGGAACAAATTAGGGATAAGCGGCCCGCAATTGCTCCACTTTAGCTTCCGTGACATCTCCCTCAATCAAAGTGTAGACCATGCCGTTCGGGTCTACCAAGGCCACATAGATTTCCCCCCGCCCAACTATACTTAAAGCACGGTTAAACGCACTCCGGCTAGAATAAATCGTGATAGTGCGTGCCCGCATTTCCGTAGAGATAATCCCCGAGCGCATGCCATTATCTACAAAACGACGGAACAAAACCGCGCCGAGCCCCACCACAGGCAATTCAACCCAATCTGGACCACCAGTTTCGCGCAAACCAAGTCGCTCAACCCAAGCGTTGATACTAGGCTGTTGGTTTCGCTTGTAAGCGATGAATACAATTGTTGGCTTGCCCGGGAAGTCCGCAGGCAGGCTCAAGGTACGGCCATTGAGATCATCCGCCATTAGATTCGGGAAAGTACTATCTGCGTGCGCCGTCGCTGACAGCGCCATAATCATAAATATTGTTAAAATTCGAACCATAACGTCACCTTTATCTACAATCTACTCTGTTTGTCTTCGTCTGCTGCAGAAAATTGGATCACTTGCAACTTGCCATAGTTCTTGGCACATAAATCTCAGATCACTAAAAGGTACCATAATGTTTATCACTACCATGCTCTGCAAGCCTGGCCAGCGGGCGCTTTCACCGGCACTCGCACAATCTTTATTAGGCGCTTGGGGAGGCCGTAATTTAACTTGGCTAGCCGCAATGGAAGCAGTAGAATTTGAAACCCCAATAATGCCACAAAATTTTTGGCAGGTCTGGGAAGAGCTGCAAAGATTAGCCATAGACTTAATAGTTCAACCCCAAGCGGGTCGCCAAAAAAAAATGCTACTAGCCGATATGGACAGCACCATGATCGAGCAAGAATGTATCGATGAGCTGGCTGCCGAGGCCGGGGTCGGTCCAAGGGTTGCAGATATTACGGCCCGCACAATGAATGGAGAATTAGATTTCGAGCAAGCTCTACGTGAACGGGTGCGGCTGCTAAAAAATCTGCCCTCCATAATTATTGAAAAGGTCTACCAAAATCGTATCACATTCATGCCTGGTGGCCCTGTCCTTGTGGCCACAATGCGTGCCAATGGCGGATATGCGGCTTTGGTCAGCGGCGGCTTCACAGACTTCACCCAACGCGTCGCAGACAAATTGGGGTTTAATGAACATCACGCCAATAGCCTGTTGAAAACCGGTGGGCTACTTACTGGTCACGTTGCCCCTCCAATTTTAGGGCGCGAAGCCAAAGTTACGGCATTACGAGACATCTCAAAGGCCCAAGGCCTAAGCCCAAGTGAAGTTTTAGCGGTGGGCGATGGGGCCAATGATCTTGGCATGTTACAATTGGCTGGAACCGGAGTAGCCCTGCACGCAAAGCCAATTGTACAACAGCAGGTCTCACTACGCATTAACCACGGCGATTTGACAGCGCTGTTATACCTGCAAGGCTACGCACAATCAGACTGTGTGACCCCACTCTAACATCAACATTACGCTTTAATCTAAATCGACAGAAATACGTCCAGTTTCCAAACCATCCCAATTTTGGATTGGGCCTAAGCGCTTTAGAGCCGCCGGATGTGCCACATCCAAAACACCTAGCCGGATCAATAATGCTGTGATTACCGCCTCACTGGCGCGAGTACCACCATCTTCGATTTTCACTGAAATTCCCAAATTTAGCCTTGGAATAATGGCAATAAAAACTGCCTCCGCACCGGTTTTAAGAACTACCCCAGGGGCCGCTCGCATCAGCTCGGTGCAGGCACGGGTTTCACCAGCCACCAATTCAGGATGGGCCATCATCGCATCGCGCAACCGAGCCGCAGCGGCACCTATTACATCCAATTTTCCTCCAGAACATCGCGCCATAGCTCGTGCCAAACCCGCCATGGTACAGGCCCAATTGGGCGCAGAACACCCATCGATACCATAGCCCGGGCTTGTCTCTCCCGTAATCTCTTCAAAGGCCACTCGCACCGCAATTTGCACCGGGTGTTCGACCAAGTGATAATCTGGTCCTGAGCCAAGGTGTTTACTTAAAGTCAAAAACCCACAATGTTTTCCGGAGCAATTATTGTGATAACGACAAGCGGGTTGGTCAGCTTTCACCAACTCGTTGCTTGCAGCTATATCGCGAGGCCATTGAGTGCCACAGCGAAAATCATCATCATTTTTTCCCAAGTTCTGCAACCACGAGCGCACCAAATTAGAATGGATTTCTGCTCCTTGATGTGAAGCACAGGATAAAGCTAATTGGCGGGTGGTCAGACCAAAACCATCCGCCGCACCAGACGTGACTAGTGGCAAGGCCTGCAAAATTTTACTCGAAGACCGTGGTAAAATCACATGCTCCGGATTACCCCAAGCTTCAACAACTTCACCCTGTAAGTTGCATATAGTTGCGTGACCACGATGGGCACTTTCAAGAAAATCGCCCCGCCAAACCTGCACTAATGGAACTGAATGCAACATTTCTACCTCCTAAAAGCATTTTTTTGCCAGCTTTTGCCAATGAGGGGTTTCCCCATAGGGCTTGAATGCGTTAAGTTTCTTAATAACAAAAATTCAACGCCACAGCCAGATAAAACAAGGCCATGGTATGTGAGATACAAGCAAATTATAGAGGCATACCTGATGTTCAAGACGATCATTTCTTCCGCGGCCTGTATCCTGGCGCTGTTTTGTTCCAGTGTCATGGCTCAAGAAACATCAAACCGTGTATCCGCGAATACGGATTGGTCAGTTTTTGTTGAAACCAATCCGACCGAATGTTGGGCTGTGACAAAACCCAAGAAGACTGTAAATAAAAAAGACGGCAGCCCGGTGTCAGTGAGACGGGGAAAAATCTTACTATTTGTATTTTACCGTCCAAGCGACAATGTAAAAGGCCAAGTGGCCTTCACTGGGGGCTATCCATTTGCAAAAGGTCGGCTCATTTCTATGAATATCGACAGTGTGAATTATAAACTATCAGCTGACGATGAATGGGCATGGCCGCCAAGTGAGGCAGATGATGCAAAAATTATTGCTGCTATGAAGCGCGGCGCACAAGCTGTTGTGACAGCGCGATCCGAGCGTGGTACCGTGACCAAGGACACCTTCAGCTTACAAGGTTTCACCGCCGCCGTAAAAGACGCTGAAAAACGTTGCGCCAGCTAACTAAGCCCAAACGATTGGCAAATACCCAAGGCCCTGCTAGAGCGGGGCCTTATTAATTTGGATCACAGCTATGACCGACGCTTCCGCCCCTATCACCCAAGACCTAGTGACCATTCCGCGTAAAATGCCAGATGGTCCACTCAATTTGTTGGGTTTAACACGCGATGCACTGCGTGACACGTTGATTGCTGCCGGTACATCTGAAAAACAAGCAAAAATGAGAACAGGTCAGCTTTGGCAATGGATCTATCAAAAAGGCGTACGTCAATTTGATGAGATGACCAATCTGTCAAAAGAATATCGCGCACTATTAGCTGAAAATTTTGTAATCACCCTGCCTGAGGTCGTTTCAAAGCAGGTATCAGTGGATGGGACTCGGAAATATCTAGTGCGGATTGCCGGCGGCCACGAGGTTGAAACAGTTTATATACCGGAAACAGATCGTGGCACTTTGTGTATCAGTAGCCAAGTAGGTTGCACGCTAACCTGTTCATTTTGCCATACCGGCACACAAAAACTAGTGCGCAATCTCACTTCTGGTGAAATCATTGGGCAAGTGATGCTGGCTCGTGACGATTTGGGCGAATGGCCAGAGCCCGGTCGCAATCCTGTGAATACGGCGAGACTACTATCGAACATTGTCTTAATGGGCATGGGCGAGCCGCTATACAATTTTGAAAACGTCCGCGATGCAATGAAAATTGCAATGGACCCAGAAGGCATACAATTGTCACGTCGCCGTATTACACTGTCGACCTCTGGCGTTGTGCCCGAAATTGCGCGCACCGCCACCGAGATTGGCTGCCTACTAGCTGTTTCGTTTCATGGTACTACTGACGAGGTGCGGGATAAGTTGGTACCAATAAATAAGCGCTGGAACTTGGAAGCCCTTTTAGACGCCCTGCGCGACTATCCTAAAGTGAGCAATTCAGAGCGAATTACCTTTGAATATGTGATGCTCAAAGGAGTGAATGATACAGATGAAGACGCGCATCGTCTGGTTGAACTGATCAAAGGCATACCAGCGAAGGTCAATCTGATCCCTTTCAACCCTTGGCCTGGTGCGCCTTATGAGCGGTCTTCCAATAATCGCATCAATGCCTTTGCGGAAATTATCTACAGAGCAGGTTACGCAAGCCCAGTACGCAAGCCCCGCGGTGAGGATATTTTTGCCGCCTGCGGCCAACTCAAATCAGCCACCGAACGCGCCCGTAAAAGCCGCAAAGAAATTGCAGCTGAAGCCGGTATTAGCTAAGCAGCCTCATCTTGACTTGTCTCAGGAATCTGTAAGTCTTACCCGTTAGAGCTAGATACATGTTCAGGAGACAGATGATGGTAGATCCAGAGAAAATCAGTGCGGCATGGGCGCAAGTTCGCCCCTATGTGCTGCGCACTCCTATTGTGCAAACAGATGTGTTTGGCCTACCACTCGCGTTAAAACTTGAACACATGCAACACACTGGAAGCTTTAAGGCACGTGGCGCTATGAATTCACTGCTATCCATGGATGTGCCCAAAGTTGGGTTAGTGGCCGCAAGCGGCGGAAATCACGGGGCAGCTGTGGCTTGGGCTGCTGCACGATTGGGCTACAAGGCGCGAATTTATGTTCCAGAAATTGCTGGGCCTGCCAAAATTACCTTGATTAAAAACCTTGGCGCCGATCTTGTGGTGGTCCCAGGTGCATATTCGAATGCACTGGAGCAAGCTCTGCAATATGAGGCGGAGACCAATGCAGCACAAATCCACGCATTTGATGCACCTTCAACTGTCGCAGGGCAAGGCACAGTCATGGCAGAATGGGAAGACCAAGGCCTGCAGGCCGATACTGTGTTAATCGCCGTAGGTGGTGGCGGCCTTATTGGCGGAGCTATGGCTTGGCTAGAAGGCCGATGTAAAGTCATAGGAGTTGAGCCTTTCAATGCCCCTACCTTGACCAAGGCGTTGCAAAGCGGCCCTCAGACCACGGTTGACGTCTCCGGCATTGCTGCCAATGCACTTGGAGCCAAACAAGTGGGCCGCATATGCTATGATTTGGCCATGGAAACCGGTACCAAATGCGTAAATGTGGAAGATGACGCTATTGCTAAGGCACAGCTTTTGCTTTGGGAAAATCTACGCCAATTGGTGGAACCTGCAGGGGCAGCGGCCCTCGCCGCCCTCCTTTGTGGCGCCTATGTGCCCCAACAAGGCGAAAGGGTTGCAGTTCTGCTATGTGGCGCAAATCCAGCCGTCTCTCCATTCTGACACTATTACATTCGGTCCAAGCCAAACCACCCCCTAAACAGGGAACCACATTAGGGCGTAGACCTAGGGCCTGAGTTTGAGTATGACGCCTTAACGCCAATCCAACCGGAGACCTTCATGTCAAACGAACACTTAGAAAAAGCCATTGAGGCCGCGTGGGATGCACGCGACGCCATAACCCCTAGCACGACCGGCAAAACCCGTGATGCAATTGAAGCTACGCTGAATGCGCTAGATAGCGGTAAATTGCGCGTGGCTGAAAAACAGGAAAATGGTGATTGGCATGTCAATCAATGGGCTAAGAAAGCGGTTCTGCTCGGCTTCCGCTTGAAGGATATGGAGCTGCAGGGTGGCAGTACGCAAGGCGGTAGCTGGTGGGATAAAGTAGATAGCAAATGGAAAAACTGGGGCGCCGATGAATGGGGCACTGCTGGATTTCGCGCTGTTCCCAATTGTGTAGTGCGCAAATCAGCCTATATCGCTCCCGGCGTTGTGTTGATGCCATCTTTTGTAAACCTCGGCGCTTATGTGGACAGCGGTACCATGGTTGACACTTGGGCCACTGTGGGCAGCTGCGCACAAATTGGTAAAAATGTGCATCTCTCCGGCGGTGTTGGCATTGGTGGCGTTCTCGAACCCATGCAGGCCGGTCCGACCATCATCGAAGATAATTGCTTTATCGGGGCTCGCTCTGAAGTTGTTGAGGGCTGTATCGTACGCGAGGGCGCAGTTTTGGGCATGGGCGTATTTATTGGTAAATCCACCAAAATCGTCGACCGGGAGACCGGCGAAGTAATGTATGGTGAGGTACCACCTTATTCTGTTGTTGTAGCAGGATCCATGCCATCCAAAAATAATGTGAACTTATATTGTGCAGTTATTGTGAAGCGAGTTGATGCGCAGACACGCTCCAAAACAGCTATCAATGAGCTGCTGCGAGACTAACAGACCAACTTGAATTGAGATGACCCGGTGCGAGCGCTACATCGGGTCATTCTCTGGAAAACCCCAAATCAAACCTCTTTACTTCATCCCCCTTCCCCAAGGGCCCCGGAAAAGGGTAAGCACATGCAAACAATAGAGCACTGGTGGCTATGACAGAAAAAATTAAACGCACCCACTACGTCTATACTTTGCTCGTTGAGGTGGGACGCAAAGTGGGCGATGGATTGCCAAGCGAAGCTACTGGCGGTGCATTGATGATCTATGCTAGCGGCGTCGATGAGCCCGAAGCCGTGCGAGAGACTGTGGCAATATTAAAGCAGGCGGATCTAGCGCCCCTAGATGTCACTGGTTATGGCACTTTGGATGAACGCTTGGCCGAAGGCCATGATATTAACCAAGAAGAAAGAGAACTAATGCAACGCGCTCTAGATGAAAACAGCGTTGTAGTGGCCCAAATGACCCCATTTTTTGGAAACTCCCCTAAAGGCGTACACTAATGGTTGATCCTGCCCAACTCACCGCTGATTTAATTCGCTGCGCTAGCGTCACTCCAGTTGAGGGCGGCGCCTTAACCCTGCTCGAAAACCGTCTTTCCAGTTATGGCTTTGCTTGCACCCGAGTGGATCGTGGAGCAGTATCCAACCTTTTTGCACGTTGGGGCACCGGTAATACCTTTGGGTTCAACGGCCATACAGATGTGGTTCCGGTCGGCGATTTTGCCGCTTGGACCGTTGATCCATTTGGCGCTGAGATCCGTGACGGCTTCATGTATGGCCGCGGTGCCACGGATATGAAATCTGCCGTGGCCGCCTTCGCTGCCGCCGCGATGGACTTTGTGTCAGAGACACCTCCAGACGGCTCAATCGTTTTAGCAATCACTGGCGATGAAGAAGGCTCTGCCAAAGATGGGACCATGGCTTTGCTCGATTGGATGCAAGCCAATAATGAGAATATGGATGTCTGCCTAGTAGGCGAGCCAACCTGTCCAGATGTTATGGGGCAAATGATGAAAATTGGGCGCCGTGGGTCTATGAACGCGTTTTTCACCATCACAGGACAGCAAGGTCATTCAGCCTACCCACATCGCGCAAATAATCCTCTTCCAGCAATGGCCCGCTTGGTCGATCAGCTTAGCAGCTCTGAATTAGATCACGGAACAGAGCATTTTGACGCCTCCAGCCTAGCCGTTGTCACAATCGATACCGGTAATACCGCTACAAATGTTATCCCAGCGCAAACCCGTACAACTATTAATCTACGGTTCAACGATACGCATTCAGGCGCCAGCCTCACCAGTTGGCTCCAGACCCATGCAGATGCGATCGCCACTGCGTTCGGTGTGGATGTCTCTCTGGAAACAAGCATTTCAGGCGAAAGTTTTATCACACCTCCTGGAGCTTTGTCAGATCTAGTGGCTCGAGCGGTTCAGGTTGAAACTGACCGTACACCCGAAATGTCCACCAGTGGGGGCACATCTGACGCGCGCTTTGTACAACATCATTGCCCTGTGGTTGAATTTGGTCTGGTTGGTAAAACTATGCACCAAGTTGACGAATGCGTCGAAATAATACAAATTCACCAGCTGAAGTCGATTTACACTCGGATCTTGCGTGATTATTTCAACTAAATACCGCAGGCGTTTGGTAGTCATGGTCAAAGAACCGCGCCCAGGGCGAGTGAAAACACGGCTTGGACGTGACATTGGGATGACCGCAGCCGCATGGTGGTTTCGGCATCAAACACGTAAAATTTTACACCGGTTACAAGACCCTAGGTGGGAATTAATTCTTGCAGTTTCACCAGATTACGAAGGTTTAAAAAGCCGAGTTTGGCCAAAGGGCATTGCTCGCATAGCCCAAGGACAAGGTGATCTTGGCGTGCGAATGAAAGCAGTGTTTGACAACCTTCCACCAGGGCCCATTTGCATCATCGGCGCTGATATTCCCGCGGTAACCTGTCATGAAATATGGCGGGCGTTTCACAGCTTGGGCAGCCATGATGCCACGTTTGGCCCTGCGATCGATGGGGGCTATTGGCTAATTGGGCTGAAACGTATCAAGCCAACCCCACCACAGCTATTCCAAGATGTTTATTGGTCTACCGAGACTGCTTTACAAGACACCATAAACAATATGTCAGGTCTACGTATTAGCAGGGTTGCAACCCTCAATGATGTGGACGACGTCAGCGATCTTTAGAAGACGACGCTCGCTTAACGCAACGTTTGGCGCGCCATTTGAACCGCTAAAATTCCCAGCATTATTACAACAACACCAACAAAATCCCACAAACGAAGACTTTCGCCAAGAAAAACTGCAGCAATTACAACCCCAAAAAATGGGTTCAAAAAGTGGAATGTGGCGGCCTTAACCGCTCCAATGCGACCAACCAGCCAGAACCAAATAAAGGTAGCAAAAAGGCCAGGCATCAATACCGTGTAAGAAAATGCCATTATTAATTTAGGCGACCAAACAACAACTTTATGATCAAAAAGGAGCCCTGGGACAACGAGCAATACAGATCCGACGAGCATTTGTAGGCCGATGATCATCAAAAGATTTCCACCTGAAGACGCGTCTCGAACCATCAATGTAGCTACGGTCAGTGAGGCAACTGCAACAAAGCAGAGAGCTATCCCATAAAGATCTGCCCCATGCTGCATCCGAGCGCCCATAATTAAGGCAACTCCGAATGCACCGGCCAAAAGTCCCAGAATTCCGGTCCAAGATAAACGTTCTCTAAAGAGAATCCAGCCTGCAAACCCTACAGCTAAGGGCATTGTGGAGGCAATTATCGAAGCCAAAGAAGCTTCAATTGATTGCATTGCGACAAAATTTAGACCTAAATATAACGCATTTTGACAAACGCCGAATACGATGGTGGCCTTCCACTGCACAGCTGTCAGCCGCCAAGTTTGGCCCAGCATACGGGCAATCGCAATCCCGATTAGGCCAGAAATCAAAAAGCGTAAAGACAGAGATAAAATTGGCGGCGCGTCCGCCACGATGATCCTAGCCGACGTAAAAGCCGAGGACCAAATAAGCGCAAATGCCAACCCAGCCAATATAGCGCGCGTATCCATAGTATAGCACTTTCCCGGGAATTAGTTATTGCAAGCTTTGAGCAATAACAAAGGATGACGCAAGGGTTGTTAGTCTCCACCAAGGCCCAAGTCAGCACTAACGAGTCCAAGTATCTAAATTTAAACAAAAAAAATCTGTGTTGATTATGCCAACACAGATTTTAATTTAAGCGGTAAGGTGGGTTTAACCGTTCACGCTGTCTTTTAAAGCTTTTGCAATTGTCATTTTAACAACTTTATCAGCATCTTTTTTGAAGCTCTCGCCCGTGGCTGGGTTACGAACCATACGCTCCGGACGCTCGCGGCAATAGATTTTTCCAACACCAGGCAAAGTTACAGCGCCACCGCCTGAAACTTCACTTGTGATCAAATCACAAATAGCATCGAGAGATGCTGCTGCTGATTTTTTGTCAGTATCCATTTTCTCTGCCAAAGCGGCAACCAACTGTGTTTTCGTCATAGGTTTAGACATTCGTTTTCTCCTAACAAGCCCAACATATTGGGCACCAATCTTGGGTAGTTAACTGCATATTGTAGGAAGACACAACAAATTGTGTCACTTAAAACAAAAAAAAATTACTTTGTTTTGCAAATTTATAGAAATGCAGTCTCTTCAAAGCTTCTAAGTTTGCGTGAATGGATCCGTTCTAGAGGCATTTCACGCAATAATTCCATCGCACGAATCCCAATTCTAAGATGACGCGAAACTTGAGCTTTATAAAAGTCAGTCGCCATTCCGGGTAATTTCAGCTCTCCATGTAAGGGTTTATCGCTCACACAAAGCAAGGTGCCATAAGGCACCCGAAACCTATAGCCATTGGCAGCGATTGTGGCACTCTCCATATCTAAAGCAATGGCCCGCGACAGGCTCAGTCGATACACGGGACCCGACTGATCGCGGAGCTCCCAATTTCGATTATCAATTGTGGCAACGGTGCCAGTGCGCATAATTTGTTTGAGATCATAGCCACGCAATTCCGTGACCTCCGCCACAGCCTGTTCCAGGCTAGTTTGAATTTCCGCCAAAGCCGGAATGGGAACCCATACCGGTAGGTCATCATCTAAAACATTATCTTCACGCAGATAGGCATGAGCCAAAACAAAATCGCCCAAACTCTGTGAATTACGGAGCCCTGCACAATGACCCACCATCAACCATGCATGCGGGCGCAAGACAGCAATATGGTCAGTTGCAGTTTTCGCGTTGGAAGGGCCAACACCGATGTTCACCAAAGTGATCCCACTGCCATTGGCCCGCTTCAAATGATAAGTTGGCATTTGCGGCATTTTATCAGATCGTTGTAAATCGCCATCGCTGCGAGTAATTTGATGATTACCAGTTCCCACGAAGGCCAAGTAACCACTAGAGGGGTCAGCCAACTGCTGACGCGCAAAGGCTTCAAACTCTTCCACATAGAATTGGTAGTTTGTAAATAACACGTGGTTTTGGAAGTGTTCTGGGTCGGTTGCAGTATAATGGGCCAGTCGTGCCAAAGAATAGTCCACACGTTGCGCCGTAAACAGTGCAAGGGGCTTGCTTCCATCCGGTTCAGGCTCCGCCTCTCCGTTAACGATATCATCATTGGTTGTCGACAGGTCTGGAACATCAAAAACATCGCGCAAAGTAAAACCAGCCGCATCTGGCGGGATAATCAGGCTGGGTTCATTACTCACTGCGAAATGAACCGGAATCGGCGTGTCAGAATAGGCAACCTGCACATTCACATTGTGGTTTTCCATCAGTAAACTCAGCTGCTGCTCAAGGTAATATTGAAACAATACCGGACGGGTAATGGTAGTGGCAAAGGTGCCAGGGCCTGAGATATGCCCAAAAGATAGGCGGCTGTCGACCGAAGCATAGCTCGTAGTCGTAATTCGCACCTCTGGATAATACGCTCGGTAACGGGTACTACTGTCACCAGTCTCCAATACTGATACAAATTTTGCACATAAAAAATCAGCGGCTGCCTGATAAAGTTCAATCAAATGTGCTACCGCATCCTTTGAGTCTTCAAAGTTCTGCTCCATGCTGTCCTTTGGGAAGGTGAAAATGTTATCAGCAAGGTCCATGAGTTTTATACATCTTTCAATACAGGTGTGATTTCAAACCGCGTAACATCCACCAGCCCAAGATCGCTAATCCGCAGTTCTGGAATTACCACAAGGGCCAAAAGTGAATGCTGCATATAAGCATTATTCAAAGTGCATCCGCAATCCGCCATAGCTTGCACTATCTGGTCGGCCTTTGCAGCCACTGTGACCGCAGGTGCGTCCGACATCAATCCCGCAATGGGCAACTCGACCAAAGCCTGCTCAACCCCATCGTTCCAAACTGTCACACCGCCCCCAACCTCAGCCAAACGGTTTGCAGCTAATGCCATATTTTCGTGGCAAGTCCCCACAACAATCATATGATGGCTGTCGTGGGCCACGGTTGAAGCAATTGCCATATTCCCCTCATAACCAAACCCAGACACAAAAGCATTACTCACCGATCCACGAGCACGATGTCGCTCGACTAAGGAAACATGGCAATTATCGCCCTGAGCGATAACGCAACCATCTCGGACAGGAAGAGTGGCTTCCAAAGCTTTAGTCGGCGCCTGATTTTCAATCACCCCAATCACTCGGACAACCACAGCATCCGCACCATCAGGCGCCGCGACCATAAATTCAGTTGCAATTTTATCTGCGCCTATGCGGACAGTTCGGCGTGCCGCTTCTGGCCATGCAATATGTGGGCAGTCGGTCAACACCTCCCCGTTCAAGGCCACAGTTTTGCCCCGCGCCATCACCCGGTTAATCGGTAGGGTTGTGAGGTTACTGGTAAAAATTACATCCGCCCTGCGTCCAGGTGCAATACTGCCTAATTCGCGCTCTAGCCCAAAATGGGTAGCAGTGTTTATAGTCGCCATTTGCAACGCCACCATCGGATCACAGCCGCAGCTAATCGCATGCCGTACAACACGGTTCATGTGACCTTCATTGATCAACGTACCAGAATGGCAATCATCTGTGCACAATATAAAGTTTCGGGAATCCAAGCCTAGTTCGGTGATCGCGGTAATTTGGGTTTCAACATCATACCACGCACTGCCTAGCCTAAGCATAGAGCGCATGCCCTGGCGCACCCTCATTACCGCATCTGCTTCACGGGTACCCTCGTGATCATCCGCCGGACCACCGGCCGCATAGGCGTGAAACGCTGGCCCCAAATCAGGGCTGGCATAATGCCCACCAATGGTTTTGCCCGCACGCGCGGTTGCTGCCATTTCTGCCAGCATTTGTGGATCACCATTCGTCACCCCGGGAAAGTTCATCATCTCGCCCAGCCCAACAATTCCTGGCCAAGCCATAGCTTCGGCCACATCTTCGGCACTGATCTCAAAGCCTGTGGTCTCCAAGCCCGGCGCCGAGGGCGCGCAGCTCGGCATTTGCGTGAAAATATTCACTGGCTGCATCAACCCCTCATCATGCATCAACCTCACACCATCCAAGCCCATCACATTAGCTATCTCATGGGGATCCGTAAACATGGTGGTCGTTCCATGGGGAATGACTGCGCGGGCAAATTCCGCCGGGGTAAGCATGCCACTTTCCACGTGCATGTGCCCATCACATAGCCCGGGTATTACAAACTCATCAGTACGCAACACCTTTGTGTTAGGCCCAATACAATGGCTGGCATTCGGGCCTACATAGGCAAACCGCCCAGCAGCGATAGCAATATCCCAGCGTAAAATCTCTCGGGTATGAACATTAACCACCCTACCACCCAAAATAACAGTATCAGCTGCAATACGACCAGCAGCGACCCCAACTAATTGCGCGGCACATTCAGGCCAAGTATTAAATGTGTTTCCCATAACCCAAGCTTTCCGATCTAGACGATCTGCGCAAGCCCCTTTAACCTATTTCAGATTAGACTTAGCCAAATAAAAGGTAGCACTATGAATATAGTTATATTTCACAACCCTAATTGTGGTACCTCACGCAATGTAGTAAAAATAATCAAAGACGCGGGCTACACACCTAATATTGTTGAATATTTAGAGGCTGGTTGGAGCATAGCCCAGCTAAAAACCCTATTTTCTAAAGCAGGAATTACAGCACATGAGGCGCTCAGAGTATCTAAAACCCCTGCCGAAGAGATGGGCCTAACCGCACCGGAAGTAACTGAACAGCAGCTACTGGAGGCCATGGTGACCCATCCCATACTGGTCAACCGACCTTTTGTCGCCTGCAAGGGCCAGGTGCGCCTATGTCGTCCGTCTGGTGAGGTTTTATCCATACTAAAACAATGGCCCCCTGTACCCCATTACAAAGAAGACGGTAGTTTGCTCATCGATGCAGACGGGGTGCTAGTAAAAGGTGCCTAGTTCAGGCGATGTCGCAAAAAGGCAGGCCTAACCCGTAAAATTCACGTTCTCCAGAATAAACATGTAAAAAGGACCACCCGATGACTGCATCAAATCTGCGCCCCAACATGGAAAATTGGCAGGAGCGTGTTGATTTAGCGGCAGCGTTCCGCTGGACTGTGCGCCTGAACATGCATGAAGCCGTAGCTAATCACTTTAGCCTCGCCATTAACGATGAAGGTACCAAATTCTTGATGAACCCCAATCAGATGCATTTCTCGCGCGTTAAAGCCTCCAATTTGATTGTATTGGATGCTAACGATTCTAGCAGTATGGAAGGCCCTGACGCCCCTGACCTTACCGCTTGGGGGTTGCATGGAGGCCTACACCGTCATTGCAAACATGCCCGCTGCGCGATGCATGTTCATTCCCCTTATGCCACCGCACTGGCGTCCCTGGCAGATAGTAATCTACCACCCGTGGATCAAAATGCATGCATGTTTTTTAACCGCTATGTTATCGACAACAGCTACGGTGGACTTGCTTTTGAGGCAGAAGGGGAACGATGTGCAGGATTGTTCGATGATCCAAAGAAAAAGGTGATGATTATGGGCAACCACGGCATCTTGGTTATTGGCAATACAATAGCAGAAACTTTCAACCGCATGTTTTATTTCGAACGCGCCTGCCAAACATATCTGTTAGCTCTTCAAACTGGACAGCCTTTACGCATTTTAGATGCTGCTGTCGCTGAGAAAACCGCACAAGAGCTTGAGGCCTATCCCGAGCAAGACGCCCGGCATCTGGCCGAACTTAAATCCATCTTAGACGAAGAGGGTAGCAGCTACGCCTCTTAAAAAAATTAGCACCCAAGCAAGCTCCTTCTAAAATCCAGTGCCAATACCGACAAAAAAGAACCATGAGTAGACTCCACGCCAGATAAGTTTGGCGCATATAGTGTCAAAAAAAGGCGGCGAAACTGTTGGAAATGCCAGCTTTGATTAGCCAAGGCCGCGGCGCATAGCTTGGGGAGTTGTGCCAAATTCGGTTCGAAAGGCGCGCGTCATAGAGCTAGCATTCTGGTAACCACAGCGCACAGCTATTTCAGCCACAGAGACATGCGTCTCGACTGCTAAACTACGGGCTAATGCCAACCGCATGCGGCGATAAATCGCTTGTGGGTTTGCGCCCATTTTGGCACTCACTTGCGTCTCAAGATGCCTTTGACTGCGCCCCAGACGCCTAGCAATGTCAGAAATCAACAATGGCTCCTCAAGATTTGTGCGCATCAATAGAAGTGCACGCGACACAATACCTACCCGCGGATCAGGTCGGTCAGAATAAGCCCCTGTAAACAAGTTTTCGACCCGCATCCGTAAGGTCGGTCCGTGAGCTTCGCCAATCAGTTGCAATGCCATCGCAAAAGCTGTCGAGGCCCCGCCACATGTCGCTCGTCCTCTGTCAAATACTACTGCATCTTTCTGAACATGAACTTCAGAGAACCTCTCCGAAAATCGATCAAGTTCATCCCAGTGGATAGTCGCCCGATAGCCATCCAACAGACCAGCCTCAGCCAAAAGCCAACTGCCAGTATCCAAACCAACCAAAGTTTCAAATCGCTTCGCAGCAGCCCGCAAAGCCCGACTAGCGGCCACAGTTGCATGTGTTAAAAATCCATATGACGGCATTACCATCAAAATATCGCCTGCGACATCCGCAAGCCGCGCATCAGCCCCGAGTCGAAGAAGAGAGGAAGAAGATACTTCCAACCCGTCCATAGTAACAATTTTCCAACTATAATTTGGGCGACCAGACAGATCATTAGCCGCTCGCAGCGGCTCCAAAATATTGGCTAAGCAATGGTTGGAAAAGTTGCCAAACAGTAGAATCGAAATCTGACAGGGTAAGGTTTGATGATTTTGCGAACTTAGCATGATATTCAATAACAATGCATGATGAACTTTGGCAAGCGTATTAGCCTTAGGCTAAATACTAAACAAAGGATCGCAAAATGCAGTATGGACTGTCCGAAGAGCAAGAAATGATCGCTAGAACTGTCCAATCCTTTGTGGAAAAAGAGATCTATCCACATGAAGCCTTGGTTGAGCGTACCGGTGAAGTACCTAATGAAATCGCTCAAGAGATTAAGAAAAAGACACTGGATTTAGGCTTCTATGCTTGCAATTTTCCCGAAAGCGTAGGCTGCGCTGGTTTAAACCATATGGACTTTGCACTGGTGGAGCGCGAACTTGGCCGCGGTTCGATGGCCCTCAACCATTTTTTTGGCCGGCCGCAAAATATACTAATGGCCTGCGAAGACGAGCAAATTGAACGCTATCTGATGCCCGCCATACGCGGTGAGCGCATGGATGCATTGGCCATGACAGAACCAGGAGCTGGCTCAGATATTCGTGGAATGAAATGTGCAGCAGTTCCAGATGGTGGCGACTGGGTCGTCAATGGCAGCAAGCATTTTATCAGTGGCGCCGATCATGCGGATTTTATCATCGTTTTCATCGCAACTGGCGAGGACCAAACTCCAAAGGGGCCAAAAAAACGCATAACTGCATTTCTTGTGGATCGTGGAACACCTGGCTTCACAATCCGAGATGGCTATAAATCGGTAAGTCATCGCGGATATAAAAATATGATTTTAGAATTTGACGATTGTCGCCTCCCGCAAGCCCAAGTCTTGGGTGAAGTCGATGGTGGGTTCGAAGTCATGAACACGTGGCTTTATGCCACTCGGATAACCGTGGCTACCATGAGCGTTGGCCGAGCGCGACGCGTATTCGACTATGCTCTCAACTATGCGGCGGAGAGAGAGCAATTTGGTCAGAAAATTGGTAAATTTCAGGGCGTAAGCTTTCAGCTAGCCGATATGATCACCGAGATTGATGCAGCAGATTTGCTTACACTCGCGGCGGCCAATCGCTTAGACCTCGCCATGCCTGCTAATCGCGAGATTGCAAGCGCCAAACTCTATGCCAGCGAAATGCTTTCAAGAGTTACAGATGCCGCCATTCAGATCCACGGTGGCATGGGCTTAATGGACGATTACCCGCTTGAAAGGTTTTGGCGTGACGCGCGGGTTGAGCGCATTTGGGACGGCACCTCGGAAATTCAACGCCATATCATTAGTCGAGATCTATTACGCGCGCTTGGGGCATAATAGGTCATGTTGTACGCAACCAACTTTGTGCAAGCAGCCCAAATAACCACGGCGGCGCGCAAGTGCCTCAACTCATAGAGGCAAAGCATGCAAAATCTTTCGAGATTGCTAAACCCAAAATCAATTGCGGTGATAGGCGGCGGCGCCTGGTGTGAATCAATCATTTCAGCGGCACTTCAAATTGGCTTTAACGGTATTTTACGACCAATCCACCCTTCTGGTAAAATCATTGCGGGCATTACGTCTCTACCTACGATTGAAGAGTTTCCTGGCCCCATTGATGCAGCCTTTATTGGAGTTAATCGTCATGCAACACTCGACATTGTGGCACAATTGCGCAGCCTTAACGCTGGTGGGGCAACCTGTTTTGCGTCAGGATTTTCTGAGGTAGCTGCCGAAGACGCATTAGGAAGTGACCTACAAGAAAAGTTAATCTTAGCCGCAGGCGATATGCCGATTTTAGGGCCAAATTGCTACGGATTTCTAAACGCATTCGATGGATGTAGTATTTGGCCAGACCAACACGGTTGCCGTACGGTCGAAAGCGGCGTAGCA
>Ga0308015_10000394_pt1 | contig 20846 bp, 18 predicted proteins | sample Neamet231_FD_203128 | JGI IMG/M metagenome (GOLD analysis project Ga0308015, IMG submission 203128) | Marine microbial communities from water near the shore, Antarctic Ocean - #231 | ecosystem: Environmental > Aquatic > Marine > Unclassified | place: Southern Ocean | collected 2014-07-28
TGGGAAATCCACTCTTATAAGACATATCAACCGATTAATTGAGCCAACTGTTGGCGAAATTATTGTAGACGGTGAAAACGTCTTGGGTATGGACCACGAAAAAATCCGAGATTTCCGCCGTTTTGGGGCTTCAATGGTTTTTCAGAAATTTGGTTTGATGCCACACCGCACTGTTATAGAGAATGCAATGTATGGCCTAAACATTCAGGGTATAGCGTCTGTTGAAGCCGAAAAACGGGCCAAACACTGGCTTAACCGTGTCGGTTTATCAGGTTTTGAAGACAGGTTTCCCGCGCAGCTATCAGGCGGCATGCAACAGCGTGTTGGCCTCGCACGAGCGCTTGCAACAGACGCTGACATTTTGCTTATGGACGAGGCTTTTTCAGCGCTCGACCCACTCATCCGTGCCGATATGCAGACTATTTTGTTGGATTTACAGGCTGAATTGCATAAAACAATTGTGTTCATTACGCATGATCTGGATGAAGCATTAAGGATCGGAGATGACATTGCTATTCTACGGGATGGTGAATTGATTCAAAAAGGTACTCCACAGAATATTGTTTTAAAACCCGCTGACGATTATGTCGCTGATTTCACTAAGGATGTAAATCGAGCTCGGGTTCTGACTTTGAATACTCTGTCTCACGACACTGGTTCAAAAGAAGGTCTACGTTTGGATGGTGACTTATCTATCGAACAGGCAATGCAGCAGATGGTTAATTCAGAGTATAATCTGGTGACGGTAATGAACGATAGTACACCAATAGGCCAAGTCTCCCTAAGTGATATGGTCGGAGCAATCTCCAGACCTGATGCTACTAATTCAGGTTCAACAACAACTTATCGCTAAGCCCAGTTACACTAAACAGAGTGGCGTGTTATTAAAATGCGCCACTTATGTTAAAACTGGTCTGTGAATTAGGGCGTCCACAGCACACACTTTATCGGTATAAACAAAAAGTGGATTAATTTCGATTTCTGAAATAATAGCGTAGTTTTCAAGATAAGCGATGCATAATCGATTTATCTGGCTAGCTATATTCTTTATATCTGCCATTGGACGTCCACGAAACCCTTCAAGTAGCCTTCCAACGCGTAGTGTTTGGATGGCGCTCTCTATGTTGTCAGGAGATGTGGGCAAAAGTAGTGTCACAACATCACCAACCAATTCAACTAAAATTCCACCACTGCCCAGTACCAACCCTGCCCCAAACTGGGGGTCCCGGCGTAGGGTTATAATTAGCTCAGCCAAAGGTGTAGGCGACATTGCCTCAACAAGAAATATGTCAGTAGCAGCCTTTGGATTATAGGAGGCTACATCAACTGTCATTTGTGTTGTAGCTCTGAAAAGGGTGTCCGAATCTCTAAGGTTTAATACAACTGCCCCAGCTTCCGTCTTATGTGGCAACAGCGGGCTAATCATTTTAAGAGCGACAGGATATCCAACCTCACTTGCGGCAGCGCAAACTTTTTGCGCAGACACCACACGACCTACTGGCACGGGAAATCCGTTGGTTTCCAGCCATAACTTACTCTCATCTTCTGTTACTATAGCTTGCTCACACCACTCCCAACTAGGTAATAAAGGCTGAGGTTCGGCTAGTAAAATACGATGCCGCGCTTCTAGCCAATTGCTGGCAGCATGAATAGCGTTCAGAGTCTCATGAATACCTTGCATCGGGGCTACACCCACAGAAATCAGAAATTGGCGCGTTTGCTCGTCCATGTTTTCTGGTAGGGTCGAGCAAATAACTGCCGGTAAACCTTGCTCTTTTGCAGCCTGCGCAAATGCGGCAGCATCCCTCTGGTAAAAAATCTTGGAAGCGTCTAAGCCCTCCGCCGGATAGTCCTGCACCAATACCGCCGTGTCAGCTTCAATAACCGTAATGGCCTTTGCAAACATCGGATAGGTCAGATTAGGTTGTCCCCAAATAGGTGTTGTATAATCAAGCGGATTTGAAACTGTCGCAATCTCTGGTAACAACTTTGCTAGCTCTATCTCCCGAGAAGGCTCTACTGGTAAAAAATTAAGATCGATCTTCTCGGCGTGATCTGCAAGCATAGTGGCTCCACCCCCCGAACATGTGAACCCCACCAATTTTTTGCCCTTGGGTGCACCAACTACACAAAGAAACTTTAGCGTTTCAAGAAATTGAGAGGGATTAGTTACACTTATAATACCAACCCGCGCGAACAGGGCCTCATACATCTCAGCTGATCCAGATAGTGATCCAGTATGGCTCACTGTCAGTTCGGACCCTACACTAGAGCTACCAGTCTTTAAGGCGACCACAGGTACGCCTTTAGCAAGTGCTTTCAAAGCGGCTCGTTCAAAACTTGGGATATCCTGCAATCCTTCAATGTGTAAGCCAATGGCTCGCACCGCCGGATCATCCACAAAAATATCCAAGAAGTGCTCTTGGCCCAACACCGCCTGATTTCCAGCCGAGACCATATAAGCCATAGGCAGGGAGCGCTGGCTCATCGTTATGTCAGACGAAAACATGCCTGATTGCGTAATGATCGCCGCACCATAGCCGGGGGACCAACCTCCATGCTCAAACGACCAAAGAGCTGAATTGTCGATGTAGTTGATCAACCCGTAGCAGTTTGGACCAATTAGTGCCATATCACCCGCCGCGTTGACCAGATCTTCTTCAACTTGGGCAGCACCGGCTTCCTTAAACCCGGCAGAGAAACAAACGACGCCACCAACACCCATCTGTGCAAGAGTACACAAAGCTTCAACCACACCCGCAGCGGGGATGGCGAGGTAAACCGCATCAGGGGCTTCCGGCAGATCTTTTATTGAAGCAACGCAGGGGATACCAGCCAAATCTAGTCGCTTTGGATTTACGGCCCACATCTGCCCCTTAAAACCACGCCGCCGAGCCTCATTAATTGCAATAGTGGCGTCACGACCACCAATAAACGCAATGTGGCGCGGTTTGAGAAGACGTTGAAAATTTGCGCGGCGAAGTGGGTTCATGCACCCAAGGGCCTAAGGATTGATCGCGTAATGATATGGCGCTGTATTTCAGAAGTGCCGTCCCAAATGCGCTCCAATCGGCTATCACGCCAGAACCGCTGGATAGGCATCTCTTCCATTAGCCCCATACCACCAAAAATTTGTACCGCATCATCTGCTATTTTGTTCAGCATTTCGGAACAGAACACCTTTATCATAGCAGCGTCAGCATCACTCATCACACCTTTCTCAGCACGAGCTACAGCATCATTGACCAACAGTTCAGCTGCACGCAGGTTAATCGCACCATCTGCTAGGCGAAAACCAGTTGCCTGAAATGTCCCAATAGGTTTGCCAAATTGTTTTCGGGTTGCCGCCCAATTTGTAGCCATGTCCAAGATACGCTCGGCCTTACCACAGCAAGTTGCACCCACCCAAATGCGGCCCATACCTAACCACTTGCCAGCCAGATCCAAGCCGAGACCCTCTTCCCCCAGAACCTGTTCTTTGCCCAATCGAACATCGTCAAAATGCAGTTCGAAAGTTTTATACCCCCGATAACTGATACAACGGGTCCCTTCTCGGCAGTCAAAACCTTCTGTCCCCACGTCTACCAAAAAAGCAGTAACCCGTTTACGAGGGCCACGTGGCGTTTCATCTTCGCCTGTTGCTGCAAAAACGATGGCGAAATCAGGCATACAAGGGCCTGAGATGAAATGCTTAGAACCGTTAAGTATCCAATCATCACCGTCACGCCGCGCGTTTGATTTCATACCCATGACGTCAGATCCTGCGTCAGGTTCAGACAACGCAAACAACTCTCGTTTGTCTCCACGTACCGCAGGCAAAAGGTAACGCTCACGTTGATCTCCTTCGCAGGCCATCAGCAACTCTGTCGGACGCGCCGCCCAACTTTGCAGTGCGTGACTAGTTTTGCCATATTCACGCTCAATCATTGACATGGGCCCATAGCTCAGGCCGCCACCTCCAACCTCTTCGGGCAAATTACAAGCAAAGAGGCCAAGCTCTTTGGACTTAGCTTCAATCGCACGACCTATTTCCTCAGGAACATGGCCCGTTCGATCGACTTCCTCCTCATGTGGAAACATCTCAGTCTCAACAAAACGACGGACGGTACTCACCAACAGGTCTATTTCATGATTTGTTTCACTGGTCATAGAAGCCTCACTTAATTAATTTATGCTGTAATTACGCTTTTGGATGTCACAGACGACAAGCAAGAAAGAGTATCGGAATTGACGTTATAGGCTAATATTTTCTACCTATTTTTTTCGCCCGGTTTGTAGGTATCATAGAATTTCAAATCTACCAGACCGCACAATATTAGCAATCAGCGCCCCGCAACTTCAGCTTGTTACGAGCTTGCTGTGGCGTAACCAAGCGCCCACCCATACGCTCGATAATTTCGCGAGCTCTGGTAACTAACTGCGCATTCGTAGCCAATACACCACGGTCAAGGTAGATATTATCTTCCAGACCAACACGCACGTTACCCCCCATAGCGACCGCTGCCGCCATCATCGGCATCTGCCCACGACCAATCCCAAAACTTGCCCAGCTCGCATCTGTGGGTAACTGGGCCTTCATTGCTGCCATAGTCTCAACAGTTTGCTCTGCGCCCCAAGGGATACCAAGGCAAAGCTGGAACATAGGAGGGCCATCGATCAAACCTTCAGCAATCATAGCTTTTGCAAAACGGATGTGACCCAATTCAAAGACCTCTAATTCAGGTTTAACACCCCATTCGCGCGCTAATGTGGCCATTTTACGTAATGCAGGTGGCGTTGAAATATAGATCATATCTGTATCTGAGAAATTTAACGTACCACAATCGAGCGAACAAATTTCTGGCAGACACTCTTTGACGTGGGCCAGCCGGTCTTCTGGACCTATCATATCAGTTCCAGGTCCAGGCATCGCCGGATTTGAGGGGTCCGAAACCCAGTCCCCACCCATCCCGGCTGTGATATTGATCACCACATCAGTGTCACTATCTCTTACTCGATCTATAATTTCTTTAAATAATTTAGGGTCACGCGATCCCTGTCCAGTTTCAGGATCCCGCGCATGAATATGGGCGATTGCCGCGCCAGCTTTTGCTGCCTCAATTGCTGCATCAGCGATCTCTTTTGGTGTCACTGGCACATGTAGACTTTTGCCAGTGGTCTCGCCGGCCCCTGTGACCGCGCAGGTCAAAACCACATCATAGTTCATTTAATCATTCTCCCTTTGTCCATAGAGTGGTGCTGAGGGGTGAAAGATTTTTGTCGATTATCCGCCATACATGCTGCTATAATGGCGAAAAAACGTACCTGCGTGGAGGGCCATGAAAATGGAAATTGATATTTTACCTAAAATGGAGCTAGCACCAACACATATGATTTTTATTGTCGTTCCAAGGTTCAACATTACAACCTTAATCACGATGATTGAGACAATTCGAATCGCAAACTATTTAGCCCCAGCTCCGATATTCTCATGGGAAGTTGCCTCATTTGACAGCGAAAAAGTGTCTGCAAGCAATGGAATGACAACAACTGTTGCGGTTGCCGATGACAAGCTCCAACCTGCCGAATTTATTTTTATACTAGGCAGTTGGGGCACCGAATATTACACAAACCGCAACCTAACGGCATGGCTCAGAAAACGAGCGCGAGCGGGTGAACGTGTCTGTGGCGTTGAGTTGGGTTGTTATATTATTGCGCGTGCCGGTTTGTTGGATGGAAAAGCAGCGACAACACATTGGTCATGGCTTAACGGGTTCAAAGAGAATTTTAATCGTGTCGAAGTTGAGGAAAGCCTCTTCACAATGGACAGTAAAGTAATGACTTGTTCAGGCGGATTAGCAGGGGTCGATTTAATGTTACGGCTTATAGAGGAGATTAGTGGCAGTGGTTTTTCAGGCGAAATTGCAGATCAAATGCTGCATCACCCAATCCGCAGCGCCACCGCACCCCAGCGCAGTACAATGGGGCGTGGCACTGAAACAATGTTGCCCCTTTTGCGCGAAGCAATGACATTGATAGAAAACAACATAGAAGACCCATTAACAGTACCTAATATTGCGGTGCTTCTAGGCGTTTCGCAACGCCAATTGGAACGCCAATTCAAAAAGCATGTCGGATGCACAGTAGTGCAATTTGGGCTTTTGCGGCGCTTACAAAATGCAAGATTACTACTCATCTCAACAGGGCTTAGCATAAGGCAGATTGCAACTGCTTCAGGCTTCAACACGCTGTCCCACTTCGCCTACTCATTCGGAAAATTTTTTGGCCGTCGCCCTTCAGATTACCGAGAAGCGTGGCCAGAAAATGAGCCTGCTCCCAGTTGGCCGGGTTCATTATCTGATTTTCTTGATACGCTGAATGACGCAGCCGAAAAGGATCACTTTGATCGGACCTGACGCAACGCGTTCAGAACACCTACTATTTCTCGATCACGTTGCACCACCATCTCCTCAAAGTTGTTATCACCAGCGACAGCATTGCAACCATCTACCATTCGATCGCGTAGTTCTTGGGTCAGCTCCGGTGCTTCCAAACGGGTCCATGGCAGTTTCAGGGAAGGACCAAATTGATCCAAATTGGTTGCCATCCCGCCTTCACCACAAGCAACGTGGAAGGCCATACATTGCCCCTGAGAAACCATTCGAGGCGCAGGCCCATTCATTAATGCGATATCGATATCTTCTGGTGTAGCCTCACCGTTGGCGACCATATGTAATGCCTCCCGCCAAAGCGCCTCTTGAAGGCGGGTAGCTACGAAGCCTGGGATCTCTTTCTTCATCAGCAGAGGGGCTTTCCCTGCAATTTTGTAGAATTCTCCCGCCCAAGCAACCGCCTCTGGTGCGGTTTTCTTACCACCCACAATTTCAACCAGCGGTAAAAGATATGGAGGGTTGAACGGGTGGCCAATTACAGTACGTTCTGGAGTCATGCAATCTGCCTGAATATCACTCATCATCAAACCAGATGTAGACGAGCCAATTATAACCGAGGGTGGCAGGATTGCACCTAACTTTGCGTAGAGAGCTTGTTTGACATCCAACCGCTCAGGTCCACTTTCTTGCACAAACTCGGCAACCTCAAGCGACGCTTCCAAATCAGTTACAATCCGCAAGCGATCCAGCGACGCGCCAGGCGCAAGCCCCAGTTCGGTCAGACTTCTCCATGCCGTGTTAAGGATTGACATGAAAGCAGGTGTTTCTGCCTCGTCATGCAAATAGGCAGTGACGTCGAAGCCCCGCGCTAGGAAATGTGCTGTCCAACCACCACCAATTGGGCCCGCACCCAAGCTGGTGACGCGTGTGACCGTTTTTGGATCTGGATACATCATTCACCCTTGAATTTGGGTTCACGCTTTTCGACAAATGCTGCAACGCCTTCTTTGGCATCGGTAGATTTCAGCATTTTACGATAGGCCGGCATCGGTTCCGTCCGCATTTTATGAAAGGCTTTTTCCAGAGAGACACATTCGATTTCGCGTTGTACTTCCTTAACTGACTGCATCGCCAACGGGGCAGACCAAGCAATCGAGGCAGCCCACTCACGTGCCGTTTCCATCAGGTTCTTTTTAGGTACGACCTTGTTGACTAACCCGTAGTGGGCAGCCTCAGCGGCTGTCATTCGCCGCCCCAGCAAGAACATCTCCATTGCAATATTGTGTGGAATGCGACGTGGTAAACGTTGAAGTGCACCAGCATCAGGCACAATTCCAAGAGGCATTTCAGGTAGACCAAACTCCACATGATCCGCGGCAATTAGAAGATCACATCCCATAGCCATTTCGAAACCCCCACCAATCGCCAACCCGTTAATAGCGGCAATAACTGGTTTGTTCAAAGCCCAGTTTTCTGTCAATCCAGTAAAACCGCCAAAACCATACTCATCAGCTTCCCACCAATTATCGAGCTGCATTTCACCCTCGTTTAAGGCCTTCAGGTCCCATCCAGCAGAAAATATCTTATCGCCCCCACCTGTAAGGATGGCGCAGCGTAGTTCTTTGTCTTTGTGGAGTTCCTGAAACGCTGCTGCAAGTGCCTGCGACGTATGTACATCAATAGCATTCACCTTGCCGCGCTCTAGTGTGACCTCTAATATGTGTCCATCACGGCTGACCTTTACACCATCTGACATGAAAAACTCCTTATTTGAATTCTGGGATTACTTCGTTGCAGAACATCTGCAACGATCGTTTTTGAGTTGCGTGATCAAGCCCCATAGAGGCATAATAAATGAACTCATCTACGCCCAACATCTGATAACGCTTAAGCTTTTTGATCACAGTATCAGGTGAGCCAAACATCAGATTTTCCTCCAGCATTAAAGGGTCATATTGTTCGCGGCCCTCTAACTCATGAAGTGGGATTTCTTTGGGAAATCCATTTTTAACGTCACCAAGATTACGGTATAAATTTTCGAATTGCCCCAAAACACGTGTAATCGCGTTGATTGCCTTATCACGGTCCGACTGATTTTCATACAAGGCTGTATGGCGCATTAGTGCAAAAATTGGGTTCGCAGTTCCACCATGTTTCGCAATGGATTCATCTAAATGCCGTCTGTACAACTCGGCCTCGGCATGTGGACGCGTGAACGGCCAACACATAATATTAGCATTATTAGCAACAGCATAATCATAAGTAATCGGTGATCTAGCTGCGACCCAAATACGTGGGTCAGTTTGTAAAGGCTTTGGCACTGAAGTTGAAGTGGGAAACTGCCAGTATTCCCCCTCATGCGCATAATCACCCTTCCATAGAGCCAAGACGGCAGGCAGCATTTCCTGCATATATTTATACCCGTCAGACTGAAGTAAACCAGGCTTCATTCGATCAAACTCACGCTGATACGCCCCAGACCCAATGCCAAATTCCAATCGACCACCACTAATCAAATCAAGGAACGCAGCTTCCCCTGCTAGCTTAATCGGATGCCAATAGGCTGCGTTGACACAAGCCGTTCCAAGTCTAATTTTATTGGTCTCACCAGCCCACCATGTCAGTATTTGAAACGGGTTGGGGGCAATCGTCATTTCCAGAGCATGGTGTTCAGCAGCCCAGACAATCTCGAACCCACCATCCTCAGCCATTTGCACCATTTCTAACGTATGGCGGGCAACATCCTTCATATCTAGACTACTATCCAGGCGCTCAAGATTTATAGCTAATTGAAATTTCATCTTAGAATTCCTTTCTTAAGTGTGGAGTAAATCCATCGCTCTTAGTACTTATAAATTTAATTAGCATACCCAGATCATCGCATCACAAAGGGATTTGCCATTGGCTCATCAGAGGTATTTATCCAAATTGTTTTGGGTCGAGTGTAATCATAAATCGCTTGAAAACCACTCTCACGACCATGGCCAGATCCTTTGACACCACCAAACTCAGCAATCGGTGACACGACGCGGTATGTGTTCACCCAAACTATCCCTGCGCGTACTGAATTGGCCATCCGAAGGGAACGGGCCGCGTTTTGAGTGAATATTCCAGCCGCCAACCCAAGTTCAGAGTCATTGGCAAGTTCCAGCACCTCTTCCTCAGTCTTAAAACGCTGCACTGACAAAACAGGCCCAAACAATTCCGTGTCCACAATACGCAAATCCTGACGCGGGCATTCGATGATTGTAGGCTCATAAAATAAACCACCCATACCTTCAGGCTGTTTGCCCCCTACAAGTATTTTTCCACCTTGTTCTTGAGCATACGCCACCTCGCGCTGAATATTTTCCAATTGACTAGTTGTGCATAGCGGGCCCATTTGTGTCTCTTCGGCCAGCGGGTCACCAATAACGATTTGGCGCGTAAGGGCAGTTATCTTTTCAAGAAACTCGTCTGCTATGTCTTCATGCAGATAAAGCCGCGATCCAGCAACACAGCTTTGACCCGTCGCACCAAATATTCCTGCGATTGACGCATTAACGGCACTTTCTATATTTGCATCATCAAATACAATAAACGGTGACTTTCCACCAAGTTCTAACGAAACCTCTGCAAAGTTGCGTTTAACATTTTCCAATACGTGGCGTGCAGCATTTGGCCCACCAGTAAAGGACACCCGCGCAACCAATGGGTGCCCAGTAAGCGCCCGCCCGCATGGCTCACCGTGACCAGTGACGATGTTAACAACACCAGGTGGTATGCCTGCCTTTTCGATCAATTTACCAAAGTCTAGCATCGCAGCACTGGCATGTTCAGAGGCTTTCAGCACCACAGTATTACCTGCGGCCAAGGCCGGTCCTAATTTAACCGCCACTAAAAATAGCTGCGAGTTCCATGGTACAACCGCTGCGACAACACCGAGGGGTTCACGTTTGGTAAACACGAACATGTCAGGTTTATCGATTGGCAGGGTCTCACCATTAACTTTATCTGCACAGCCAGCAAAAAAGTGGAAAAAATCAGCGATATACTTGGCTTGCCAGCGAGTTTCCTTCAGCATTTTGCCAGTATCAATAGACTCGGTACGCCCCAAGCCTTCAGATTTCTCGGCCAATAAGTCTCCTAATTTCCGTAGACACTTGCCACGCTCTGTTGGCGTAAGTTTAGACCATGGACCTTTGGTAAACGCGAGATGTGCAGTTTCAACAGCAAGATTCACATCGGCTTCTGTTGCTTCTGGAATGCGGCTCCATATTTCACCTGTGGTGGGATTCACACTGTCAAACGTACCGCCATCTGATGAATCAACCCAGTCACCGTTAATCAACATTTGATAGTTTTTTATATCGCTCATTCCAACCGTCCTCCGTTGTACTTTAACTATTCATGGCTGCTTTCACCGCTAGCGTGAGCGAAAAAACGACGCTGTCTGTCGAAAAATCTGAAAGTCTTCACTGGCGAACAGGGCAACTTGTTTTTAATGGAGGTTCAAAATGGTCAACAAAAAACAAATTATTGGAGGCCCACTCAAAATTAGTGGTCGCGTTCTGTCGCTCTCAAAAGCGATCCGCGCGGGAGATTTTGTATTCCTAACTGGACAGATTCCAATGCGCGACGGCGTGCCTATGACTGATGGTACAGTAGAGGAGCAAACTCGTGCCGTTCTCAACGACGTAACAGCCACTCTGGCCGAGGCGGATTGCAGCCGTGATGATGTAGTGAAAGCAATGGTCTGGCTTCGGGACCGGGCGGACTTCCCCGGCTTTAACGAAGTTTACGGTGAATACTTCCCAGTCAAACCACCCACACGATCCGCTATTGTAAGTGATTTATTAGTAGATGCACGGGTCGAGGTTGAGGTTATGGCCTACCGCCCACTGGGAAATCATAGCTGATGCCCTTTACGCCAGACGGCACAAATTTTGAATTAACAGGTCCAGCGGATGCGCCTGTTGTAGTTTTGATCCACGGACTTGGATTGAGAAAAGAGTGTTGGCAATGGACCACTCCTGCCTTGCTAGACGCTTACCGCGTCTTGAGCTATGATCTTCATGGACATGGTGGATCTTTAGAACCTCCAGAAACTGCTAATCTTTCAATGTTCTCAACTCAATTGAGCGGACTTCTTGATCATTGTGGAGTTGAACGGGCAACTATTATAGGTTTTTCATTGGGGGGAATGATCGCCCGCCGCTTTGCGCAAGATGTACCCCAGCGAGCAGACGCGCTGATCATTTTACATTCTCCGCATAGACGTAGTGAAGAAGCGCAGGAAGCGATCTTAAAACGGGTACATCAAGCTCAAGAACTTGGCCCTCAGTCTACAGTTGAAGCGGCGCTTGATCGTTGGTTTACCAAAAGATTTCGCGTAACAAACCCCGACCTAATGGAGACTGTTCGTGGATGGGTGCAGGCCAACCAAAAGTCAATTTATCATACTATTTATCGTGTGCTTGCGACGGGAATCGACGAGATTGTTGCCCCAAGCCCAGCCATCACCTGCCCTGCGCTCGTCATCACCGGCGATGAAGATCATGGTAATGGCCCGGAAATGGCCCACGCCATTGCTGAAGAAATTTCAGGCGCTAAGACACTAGTGCTTTCCAATTTGCGGCACATGGCGTTGGCCGAGGAACCTGAGGCCGTTAATCGGCCAATAAGACAGTTTCTTGACAGCCTGGATTTATTGGCGTGAGTACGAAGATTTTAAAAGGGCTGCGAGTACTTGATCTCAGTCGGATGCTGTCTGGGCCCTATTGCACAATGCATCTAGCCGATCATGGCGCTGAGGTAATCAAGATTGAAGATGGCCGTGGCGATACGAGTCGCGGCAACGGGCCATTCCGAGATGACGATCCCACCCATGACTGGGCAGGCTATTTTGTAAGCCTTAACCGTGGCAAAAAGAGTATCCAGCTAGATTTAAAATCGCCAGAAGGCTATACAAATTTTTGTAAACTTGCGCTGCATGCGGACGTAATCGTCGAAAACTTTCGACCCGGCGTAATGGAGCGTTTGAATCTATCATACGAATCTCTTGCGGCCAAAAATCCAAAACTAGTTTACGCTGCCATACGTGGCTTTGGTGATCCACGAAGTGGTACTAGCCCGTATGAAAAATGGCCATCTTATGATGTTGTAGCTCAGGCAATGGGCGGCCTGATGGCGATGACCGGTCCGGATGCAAATACCCCAACCAAAACAGGCCCCGGCGTTGGAGATATTTTTGCAGGTATGATGATGGCCTTTGGCATTATGGCCGCCTTGCGCGAGGCTGAGGCGACGGGCAAAGGACAATTCGTAGATGTTGCCATGTATGATGCCATGATTTCGCTTTGCGAACGAATGGTTTATCTGCACGATATGACCGGTACTGTCCCAGGTCCAGAGGGCAATGGCCATCCATTTCTCGCCCCCTTTGGGTTGTTTCCGGCTAAGGACGGACACATTGCGCTCGGCATTGTTGATGATGTATTTTGGCAACAATTGGCCACACTTATGTGCCGTAATGATTTGGTTAGCGATACGCGATTTGCAACCCGTGCGGCGCGGGCGACCAATGCAGCTGAACTAAATTCAATAGTAGCCAAATGGTCTATTCTATATAGTAAAGATGAACTCACTGCTAAGTTAGGCGGTGCAGTCCCCTACGGTCCAATGAACAACATAGCCGACATCGTCCAAGACCCTCACGTGATTGCGAGGGGCATGCTGGCCCAAATTCACGGACCGTCACCCCATCAGAAACCATGGACTATCGCCGCCAATCCACTGCGGTTTGGCGCGCATGGTCACGGCCCACTTACCGCCGCACCAGCTCTGGGTGCAAATAACAACCTGCTAGAGGGACTTTCGGCGTCCAAAGAAATAGACCACAAAGATAAAGGCCTACTACGCGACGCATTTGGCAGTTTTGCCACAGGCGTAACTATTGTGACGACAAGACAACCAAACGGACAACTGCGCGGATTTACCGCTAACTCCTTTACCTCAGTTTCACTTGATCCACCGCTGCTGTTAGTTTGCATCGCCAAGGAAGCTCTATCTTGTAATACGTTTGAAAACGCAGATCATTTTGCAGTTAATATTCTTGCCAGCGACCAAGAAGAGATTTCCAGTCTATTTGCTTCACAATCAGCCGAAAAGTTCAGGATCACCAAATGGCGAGCTAATGCACAGACGATACCACTGATTGAAGGTACTGTGGCTAATTTTAGTTGTGTACGGCACCGTTTAGTGGATGGAGGTGATCATCTAATCTTAATGGGAGAAATACTAAACTTTGAGGTACGTAAGGGAACGGCTCTTGGCTATTATAATGGTGCGTACTTAGGGATTGGACACGAAACTGAGGTTGCAGGTGTTGTAAATCCCCTAGCAAGGCACCAAGATAATAAAATCTAGTAGGAGAAAAACTATGCTTCCGGAATTACGAAAAGTTATTACTTTTGACGAACAAATTCATAGCGAAGGAGGACGTAAGTCAGACCCAGTTTTACGTATGATTGGGGTGGCGGCTGTGGTAAAAAATCCTTGGAGCGGAAGGGGCTTTGTAGAAGACTTGTCGCCTGAGATAAAGCGAATGGCTCCATTTCTAGGTGAGCTGCTATCAGATCGCCTCATCGAATTGGCAGGATCAGGCGATGCCATTGAGGCCTATGGAAAGGCTTGTATAGCCGGCACTAGCTGCGAAGTTGAGCATGCTTCCGCTTTGATCCACACATTACAGTTTGGCAATTTCTACCGTGAAGCGGTTGGCGCCAAAAGTTACCTTGGCTTTACCAACACCCGTGGTCCCGCAAACACACAAATTCAAATCCCTCTTATGGATAAACATGATACCGGAAGGCGCTCGCACTATCTGACAGTACAGTTTTCAATTTATGACGCGCCAGGAGTTAACGAATTAGTTGTCGCTCTGGGAGCCGCAACTCGTGGGCGTCCACATCACCGGATTGGAGATAGGTATTCAGATCTAGCGGCTATGGGGCGAGATGTGGATAATCCAGCAGGCGTTGTGGACTAACCTTCCATTTTGCTTCGCAGGTATCTGGAAAAATTTCAGCCTATAGTAAGAATATATCCGCTCTAATAAGAACTTGCGATAGATATTTTGAGACTAGATCAGTTCATGCATAAAAACTGATGCATCCATGAATATATCAGCCCAGTACAAGTCTGCTGTGACCATTTTTAAGTAATAGCAATTTAAACATAATTAGTCATCGGGTCCAAAGAGCTGCATTCAACACTAGTAGTGTTTCTGCTGCATGTAATATTAGTAAGAACTTCTAAAGTTTCGGCTCTCGCCATAGGGCCCGCAGCTAATCTATCCCAACCGAGCGTGACTACATATAAATCAAATTCGGAGTAATTTGACCGAATGAACATGCCTGCTCTGTGGGCATGCACGGGTAGGTCAAAATTAAATAGATTAACTGAGAGACCATCCTAATTTTTGTGTTTAAAGTGGCATTAAAGTTTTAAGCCCACTTCATATTTGCATTTCAGTTTGTTTAACCAGGGCTAAGCCCACGCAACCTCTCGGAGCGCCTTCGTAGCAGTTCAAGTGTCATAAGTAACAAAACAGAAATACCAACTAGTATAGTGGCTACAGCCAAAATAGTAGGACTGATTTGTTCACGCAACCCAATAAACATTTGCCAAGGAAGCGTTTTTTGGCTGGCCGAACCAATAAACATCACAACAACAACTTCATCAAACGATGTAATAAACGCAAATAATCCACCAGAGATAACACCGGGCATAATCAACGGCATTTGAACCTTAAAAAAGGTTTTAACCGGACCAGCTCCCATATTGGCTGCAGCACGCGTAAGAGATTTATCGAAACCAACGAGCGTTGCCGTCACGGTTATGATTACAAAAGGAATACCCAAAACTGCGTGCGCCAGAATTACTTTGATGTAGCCAACCAAGTTTTTATTCAGCCCTAAAGTCTTTTCCATGAAGTTACCCATGGTCGAGTAAAAGAAAAACATACCCATCGCCGAAATAATCAGCGGCACAATCATAGGAGAAATGAGGATAGCCATAATCGCCCGCTTCGCGGGAACGTGGCTTTGACTGAGCCCAATAGCAGCAAGCGTTCCAAGCGAGACGGAAATAATCGTCGCAATCGGGGCAATTATCAATGAGTTCCAAAACGAACGTTGCCAATCAGAGTTATTAAAAAAGTCCTGATAATGCTTAAGGGAATAGCCTGCAGGATCCAGCCGCAGCATTTCAGGAGTAAAAGTAAAAAAGTCCTGAGCGTTGAAAGACAGAGGCATCACAACGAGAATAGGCGCGATCAAGAAAACAAAGACCATACCGCAAATCACTCTAAAACTATAATACCACAATACCTGTCCAGAGGTGAGATAGGGATGCAACTTCGCGCGGTAGCCACCTTCGTAAATCCAATAGAAGAACCATCCAAAAAACCATCCAAGCAGCACGCCAAAAAATGCACTAACAGGACCTAAAAATACGAGCCCAAAAATAGCGAAAAGAACAGGTAAAGTTCTACGAATATTTTTCGAGCTAAAATATTCGTTTAAAGTCATTAGGTAAGCAATAAACACAGAGACTATTGCGAAAGAAAGAAGCCCAACTAGAGCCGAACCGAAGGTAGGTCCAAAAAGTAAACCAAAAAACGCCCCCATGAGTCCCATCATAAGCAATACAAAAGACAAAGAGCGACGCGATACCTCATGAAATACAGCCATTTTGTTAACCCCCCAGCTTTACGTTGTCTATTCCAACAATTTTATCATAAGCCCAATACAGAATTAATACGGCTACCAGCAAAATTGTTCCAAGTGCGGCGGCCAACCCCCAATTCATTGACTGAAAAATATGATAAGCTATTCGGTTAGAAATAAAGACGCCCTTGTTACCACCTACGATCTCGGGAGTGATATAGTAACCGATTGAAAGTATGAAAACTAAGATAGATCCAGCTCCAATTCCGGGTACAGATTGTGGAAAATAAATCCGCCAAAAAGCTGTCCAATTGGTTGCACCAAGAGACTTTGCTGCCCGCAAATAAGTGGGCGAAATAGACTGCATGACAGAATACATAGGCAGGATCATAAAAGGCAATAAAATATGTGTCATAGCAATGACGGTGCCTAGCTGATTATTAATCAAAGCCAAACGACCAGTTTCTTCGACCATACCTAGTGCAACCAGAAGGTCGTTGATAACTCCCTGCTGTTGTAACATGACTTTCCAGGCAGACGTACGGACAAGCAAAGACGTCCAAAAAGGTAAGAGAACCAAAATCATCAAAAGATTAGCCTGGCGCATTGGTAAGTTGGCAAGAAGCCACGCCACTGGATAAGCCAAAAAGATACATGACATCGTTATCAACAAAGAAATAATCAACGTTCGTTTAAAAAGTGTCACCAAAATCTGTCTATCTTCAGGCTGATACTCTGGCCCAGAAACTGTCTTACGCATGTCGATGGAATTTAAAAAGTATCCACTGGTATAAAGCGAACTGTGAGTTTTAAGAGTTTGCCAGACGGCAATATCTGCCCATCCCTTATGGGTTTCTATCAGCTTATTTTTAAAAGGTGCATCCGCCTCAAGATCCCATTTTTTTGCCTTTCGAGCAGTCTTTTTAAAAAGAGAGGCCATACCAGATTTTTCGTAATTCAAACGCAGGCCAACCCTTGTGTGATCTTTTGCTTTTGCTGCACGCTGAATATCTCCTGCAAAAGCTGAATACACAGCTTCATCAGGCAATTTTCCCGACTGGGCATTCCAACTGCTCAAGGCCACGACAGTTTCGGGCAATATTTCCGAGACTATGTCATTCTCGACCGAGCGGAAAAGCATCGATGCAATAGGAAAAAGGAAAGTAAATAAAACAAATATGAGTAGCGGAGAGATCAGGAGTAACGCACGAATTTTTTGCCGTCTTAGCGCTATCGCTAGGCTTTTTTTAAGGGGTGTTCCATCAACAGTCATCATTAGGCTGTTTTCGTTAGTGTAGCTCATAGTGCCCCCATAGTCGGCTTGACGTCTAGAACAGCCAGATAAATTAAGAAAAGGGCCAGAAGGCCCTTTTCAATTTTGAGTTTTTTATTTTGCAAGCCAGGCTTGGAACTTAGTTTCAATATCATCTTTATAATCCGCCCAAAAAGCATAGTTCATAAGGAACGTATTTTTTGAGTTTGCAGGATCAGTTGGCATGTGAGGCGCCATGTCGATACCTAGTTCAGCATGCTTATCAACTAAAGCAGCTGATGACGCACGAGTTGGTCCATAGCTGATCCATTTGGACTGATCAGCAAGACGCTGCGTGTCAGTTGCAAACTTCACATAATCCAACGCACGTGCTTGACGCTCCGGGCTAAGACCAGTTGGAATAATCCAGCCGTCAAGGTCATAAATCTGACCGTCCCAAAGCATTGAAACAGGCTGGTTTTGCTCTTCGATCAAAGCAAATAAACGGCCGTTAAAGGTCGAGCCCATGACAACTTCGCCATCAGCCAGCAGTTGTGGCGTGTCAGCGCCTGCAGACCACCAGATCACATCGTCTTTAATGGTATCCAGTTTCGCAAGTGCTTGATCCTGACCCGCGGCTGTTTCCAACATCGGATAGATATCTGCTTTGGCTACGCCATCACACAAAAGAGCCCATTCCATATTGGAAAGTGCACCTTTTTTCAATGAACGCTTACCGGGATACGTGTCGGTATCAAAAAGTGCACAGATGCTAGTAGGTGGCGTACTGCCAACCATGTCGTTGCGGTAGCCCACGGTGTATGAATAGACAATCTGCGGAATAAAGCATTCCGAAACGATGAAACTACCGAAATCTACTGAAGCAAGAGTTCCGTCTGGTGCGGCAGCCAACATAGAATCGTGATCAATTTCCATAGCTAGACCTTCGTCGCAAAGCTGCATCGCTGGACCAGCTTCAACGTCGACGACATCCCAAGTCAGGTTGCCCGCCTCTTTCATAGCACGCAATTTTGGCACAGCTGTGCCGGCACTTTCATCATTGATGATAGTGACACCAGTTTTTGCCGTATAGGGCTCATGGTAAGCTTTAAGTTGTGATTTTGAATAAGCGCCGCCCCATGACACAATAGTCATTTCTTCAGCAAGTGCAAATCCTGCAAATAGCGAAAGTGCCGCCGTTGCAAATACAGTTTTTGTAAATTTCATTACATTCTCCCACAGGTCCCGTTCTTTATGAAAAAATTCGCGTTACGGGTTAAACAGCAAATTCTTTATATTCGACTGCAATTAAGCAGACGATATGGCGTACAGCACCTATGCGTCCAATGCGTGACAATCGGATGGTAACCAACCAATATCAATCTGGGCGCCAGGTTCCAAACGCACCTGATCAGGTGCATTCCGGGTCTTAACTATAAAGTTGTCATTGCCAGCAACTCTAAGGCGAGTGCGAAAAATATCACCCATGTAAATAAATTCAAGCACCTCTGCGGTCAGCGTGTGCGCACCGGGTTGAAAACGTTCTTTATTAAACTCTACTCGCTCCGGCCGGATTGAAACCCTGGTACGTTCACCAGCTTTGGAAACATTGACTGGGTTGCAATCAATCAGACCACCACCATCTAGCTGTACCAAAGCAACTCCGTTAACAATTTCTTTAACGATGCCTTCCAGAGTATTATTTTCACCAATAAACTGAGCAACGAAGCTATTTTTTGGCGACTCATACAACTCGTCAGGTGGTGCTAATTGCTGAATCCGACCATCGTCAAACACAGCTACACGATCTGACATTGTTAGCGCCTCAGTCTGGTCGTGCGTTACGTAGACAACGGTAATCCCCAAATTATTAGCAATGCGCTTTATCTCAAACTGCATGTGTTCGCGCAGCTGTTTGTCGAGTGCGCCTAGCGGCTCATCCATTAAAACTAACTCGGCCTCAAACACTAAAGCCCGGGCTAGCGCTACACGCTGTTGTTGGCCACCTGACAATTGGGCAGGCCGACGTCCACCAAACTCCCCCATTTGCACCATTTCAAGCGCTCGTTTCACTTTAGTATCACGTTCCGTTTTGGAAAATTTTCGAACCTCAAGAGGAAATGCTAAATTTTCGGCAACAGTCATGTGGGGAAACAACGCATAGTTCTGGAAAACCATTCCAATCCCACGCTTGTGCGGTGCAATATTATTAATTGAAACACCATCTAAAATTATGTCACCATGGGTAGCAGTTTCAAATCCAGCCAACATCATTAAACAAGTAGTCTTACCGGATCCAGATGGCCCCAAAAGGGTTAAAAACTCACCACGTGGGATGGCCAAACTTAGATCTTTTACGACTAAGACCTCGCCGTCGTAACTTTTTTGCACGCGCTGAAATTCAACAAATGCTTTCGCTTGTGCCTCAGCCAAATCGTATTCTCCGTATTTTACCATTCCAAGCGAAAGGTATTATTTTGGAGATCATTAACGAGCAAATCAGTCTTTGGCGCAACCGTAAATCTCAAAATACCTAAGGTAAATGAACAAAATAATACCTGTTGACTTGGCTAAACGCACCATGGATGGGCTAATTGACAAACATGCAGACCAAATTAGCAAAATATTAGTAATCCATTAAACCTATTTTTTGTAAGAAAAACACATTTTTTGCTAAAAAGAAAGAATCAGTCAGTTATGATCTAGTGCTTGTTATCCTTTTCTGGGAGCTATTCACTACGAATTTTTATTATCCAGCAATATATCCATTCATTATTTTTTACCAAATAGGTAAATTATCATGGCACATACCCGCAGCATAAGACGAAAGATTTGACCATTGACCACAGCCCCCGCAACGTCAAAACTAAACTCATCCAAAAACATGCGTGACACCATTGAATTGTCTGTCAAAGAATATATGCGTATTTTAAAAAAATAGGGCCTGAATAGGACATAGAAAATGGTTGATCGTAAGTTATTCATTGAAGCCATGCGCAATGTTGCACAATCGGTCACAGTTGTGACAACTAGGGGCAAAAGTGGGGCAACAGGTGCAACTGTTAGTGCATTTTCGTCATTATCTGCCGATCCACCCTCGGTTTTGGTCTGCTTGCGATCCGACAGTCGGATTGGATTGGCCGTGGCACTCAATCAGGTATTTTGCGTAAATGTCCTACCCGAGGGTGCCCGATTATTGGCAGACCGATTTTCAGGCCTTTATGACACCGAACAACCAGACCGTTTTGGTGCAGTCAATTTTATAGAAGGGCCCACAGGCCCAATTTTAGAAGGTGCGACAGCCTTTGAGTGCATATTAGACAACATCATCACTCATGGCAGCCATGATATTTGCATTGGCAATGTAAGGTCTGTTACAAATCGTGGTAAGCTACCCTTAACATATATGGACGGCGGTTTTCACATTGTACGGCCTGAGGCGTAGAACCAAGATTAAATGCTTGTAAAACTTAGCAGTGGCGCGACATAGCTTGCAGAATGCAATGACAACAT
>Ga0308015_10000397_pt1 | contig 20816 bp, 18 predicted proteins | sample Neamet231_FD_203128 | JGI IMG/M metagenome (GOLD analysis project Ga0308015, IMG submission 203128) | Marine microbial communities from water near the shore, Antarctic Ocean - #231 | ecosystem: Environmental > Aquatic > Marine > Unclassified | place: Southern Ocean | collected 2014-07-28
AGATAAATATTGAGTATTAAGTATTGGACATTGAATACGTATGTAAGCCCTAGTGGTATTACACTAAAGTGCGTATATTAAAATATATGTTTAAGCTTTAATAAATAAAAGCTTAAACATATATTTAAACCCTTACTTGTTTGATACCTCGTTGGTATAACACATTATTATTTAGGTTTACCGACAATAATAATGTGTATTTTTTAAAACAAGTAGCATACACATCACATTATAAGAAGCGTGTATTTAAATGAGTGACATAAGTAATATGAAGACTAAAAATCAACAAAAACCACGTTTGAGTTTTTGGCAAATATGGAATGTAAGTTTTGGCTTTCTTGGTGTGCAATTTGGCTTTGCTTTACAAAATGCTAATGCCAGTAGGATACTGTCTGATTTAGGCGCAGACCTTCACTCGTTATCATTATTTTGGTTAGTTGCTCCAATAATGGGTTTAATCATTCAACCTATTGTAGGAGCAGCATCAGATAAAACATGGAACCGTTTAGGCCGGCGTAACCCTTATATTTTAGCTGGTGGTATTGCTGCTGCTATTGGCATGCTACTAATGCCAAATTCGGCCACCTTGGCAAGTTTTATTACCCCCCTCTTTTTTGGCGCTATGATGCTTGCCTTAATGGACGCCTCTTTTAATTTAGCCTTTCAACCTTTTCGTGCGCTTGTCTCCGATATGGTACCGGCTGAGCAGCGTAATGTTGGTTATTCTATTCAATCATTTCTAATTAACATTGGTGCGGTGTTTGGTTCAATATTACCTTTTGTTTTAACGAATGTTATTGGGCTAGAAAATACAGCAAGTACCGGTCAAGTTGCTCCTTCAGTAATTTGGGCTTTTTATATTGGCGCTTCGGTTATGCTTGGCTCTGTATTATGGACGGTATTTCGTACTAAAGAGTATCAACCAGGTACTCATGGTTTAGCCGAATTAGATAATAAAAAAACAGAACAACCACTTACTGAACGGTTACTTCAATTTTTAGGGCTAGTAAAGACCATGCCTAAAACAATGAAACAACTTGCCATAGTTCAGTTTTTCTCATGGTTTGCGCTCTTTATTATGTGGGTATATACGATGCCTGCTATTACACAGCATATTTGGGAAGTTGATGCTAAGTGGTTCGATCCTGCTTATTTAGAATCAGTAGGTACAATTCCAGAACATATTGCTAAAGCTAAAGGTACCGCCGGTGATTGGGTGGGAATTATCTTTGCTGCTTATGCCTTATTTGCTGCTATTTTCTCTTTATTCATGGCTAAATTAGCGAATAAAATTGGTCGTAAACTAACGTATTCATTATCATTATTTGCGGGGGGGATTGGCTATTTAAGTATCATGTTAATGCATAACCCTGAGCTAACACTCGTTAATTTAGGCGTAACACAAATTTCAGTACCCCAAGGGGCCGTATCATTATTTTTACCTATGGTAGGTATTGGTATGGCTTGGGCGGCAATACTCGCTATGCCCTATACTATATTAGCTGGCTCATTACCCGTGAAACAAACTGGCGTTTATATGGGTATTTTTAATTTTACCATTGCAGCACCACAAATAGTTTCAGGTATTTTTACCGGATGGTTATTAACATCCGTCTTCGACAATCAAGCTATTTATATCATTATGTTAGCGGGTATTTCTATGATTTTAGCGGCATTCTCTGTGTACTTTGTTAAAGAAACCCCTGAGCAAGATGTAACTTAATAATATATTTAATAATAAAAAAGCCCCGTTAATTCTCATTAAAAGGGCTTTTTTATTAACGGTGTCGTCATATATAATTAAGATTTAATACCTAATACCTAAATTTTCACCCTCACAGGTTAACTACCACAAGACTGACGAATAACTAATTCAGGTGCTATTAACGTTGTTTTAGCTTCTTCTCCATTTATTATATTCAACAACGTATCAACTAATAACTCCCCAGCTAATTTAGTATCTTGCTTAACGGTTGTCAGTGCAGGGAAAGTAAAACTGGCTATAGCAATATCATCAAAACCTACTAAAGCAACTCGTTCTGGGCTATCAATATGATGTTCTTGTAGTGCACGCATGGCGCCAATAGCAATAAGATCACAAGCTGAAAAAATAGCATCAAAGGCTTCACCGCTTGCGATTAATTGACACGCGGCCTTATAACCCGCTTCTTCCGTATAAAGTGCATTAAATTGTAAACCCGTATTTACCGTAATATTATTATTTTCTAAAGACTTACAATAACCTTTATAACGTTCAAAAAATTCAGGAGCATGCGTTGAGGCAGTACCTAAAAAAGCAATGTTTTTTCGGCCTTTTTTAATTAAATGTTCAGTAATTTCTTGACCACCTTGATAGTTATCACAGCCTATCGAAATGAGAGATAAGCTTTTATCTTCAGCTCCCCAACGTACAAAATGAGTATCTTGTTCTATCAGCTTTATTAGTTTCTCTTCATAATCAACATAGTCGCCATAGCCTAACAAAATTAAACCATCGGCTTTATTGCTATCGCCAAAGTCTGCATGCCAGTCGTCGCTTGCTTGTTGAAAAGAGACTAATAAGTCGTAACCTTTATTAGCACAGGCGCGTGTGATACTACCCAACATAGATAAGAAAAAAGGGTTTATTGCTGAATCATCGTTAGTCGGGTCTTCAAATAATAATAAGGCGATAGTGTCACTTTGTTGAGAGCGTAAATTACTCGCGTTCTTATCCACTTTATAGTTTAACTCTTTAGCAATAGCTTGAATTTTTTCTCTTGTTTCTTCATTCACTAATGGGCTATTTCGTAAAGCTCTTGAAACAGTCGATTGGGAAACACCCGCTCTGTAAGCTATATCAAATGACGTTGATTTTTCTTTCACGCGACCTACTTAAAGTAATAAACAACAAGATTAAATTGAATAAATAATATACCTGAGAGACTGTCTTATGTATAGGTAAGACCACTTAAAAATGAATTAACTCATTGACCTATTTATAATTTATTGACTTATGAATGACTCTTTTATTTTTATAATGATAAAAATCATATAATAAAAAACCCAGTAAACAGTGGTGCTGTTTACTGGGTTTATATTTCAACTCATTATTATATAAATGAGTTATTTAGCTTTAATGTTTATCAAGTTAGGTTGCTAACGTTTATTGTGCTTTAGTTGCACGCGATACATATTCACCTGAACGTGTATCAATACGAACTTTTTCACCAATTTGTACAAACAGGGGAACACGAACAACAGCACCTGTTGCTAAAGTTGCTGGCTTACCACCCGTTCCTGCAGTATCACCTTTTAAACCTGGATCTGTTTCTGTGATATCGATGTCTACAAAATTAGGAGGGGTTACAGAAATAGGGTTACCATTCCATAGGGTAATAGTATGTATATCCCCTTCAACTAACCATTTAACGGTATCTGAAACGGCTTTATCATCTGCGCCAATTTGCTCAAATGTTTCATTATTCATAAAATGCCAGAACTCACCATCAGCATATAAATAAGCAAGTTCAACTTCCATGACGTCAGCGCCCTCAACAGTTTCACCTGATTTAAACGTTTTTTCTAATACTTTACCTGAAACAAGTTTACGAATTTTAACACGACTAAAGGCTTGGCCTTTACCTGGCTTAACCAATTCATTTTCAAGAATATTACAAGGTTCGCCATCAAGCATGATTTTAAGTCCAGCTTTGAACTGGTTGGTACTGAAATTAGCCATAATAAGAGTGCTCTTTTATTAATTACTTTAGTGATTTATTTGATCTTCACTAGCCTATAGACGTTATAATAGTCGCAGTAGCTAGTAAGAGATGTTCAATTGAAATTAGAATTGCCGCAGATAATAACCCAAATTGATCATGATTTGCATCTTTGTGATGAAAAATCATGGCAAAAATCTTTACGTGACGTAGTAACTGACCCTGAAAAGTTACTTGCGCTAGTTAATATTGACCCCGCAGAGTACTTACACCACTTTAAAGCACGTAAGCTATTTCCGGTTCGTGTGCCTCGTTCATTTATTAATCGTATGGTAAAGGGGGACTTTGAGGACCCGCTGCTCAAGCAAGTTATGCCATTATCTGACGAGTTTTTGATGACTGAGGGTTATTCTGCAGATCCATTGAATGAGCACGACACTGTCGCTGAAGGTTTACTCCATAAATACAAAAATCGTGTATTAATGATAGTAAAGTCAGCCTGTGCGGTAAATTGTCGTTATTGCTTTCGTCGTCACTTTCCTTATGAAGATAACAGCCCTAACAAGCAACGCTGGCAAAATGCACTTAATTATATTACTACCCATACTGAAATTAATGAGGTAATTTTTAGTGGTGGGGATCCTTTAATGGCTAATGATGATCATTTAGCTTGGCTTGTTGATCAAATAGAAAAGATTCCCCACGTATCACGTTTACGTATTCATAGCCGCTTACCCGTAGTTATTCCTCAAAGAATCACAGCGTCACTCGTCAAGTTATTAAAAGAAACGCGTTTAAAATCAACTATTGTCTTACATATTAATCACCCTAATGAAATTAATAATGAATTAACAAAAGCGCTTGAGCCGCTGCGAGAGGCACGTATACCACTGTTTAATCAAAGTGTATTACTACGAGGAATCAATGATGATGCTAATGTTTTAGTTCAGCTCAGTGAAACTTTATTTGATGCTGGAATTCAACCTTATTACTTACATTTGTTTGATGCTGTACAAGGTGCTGCCCATTTTGACGTAAAGGAAGAAAATGCGATTGCCATTGTTAAAGATATGCTCGCTACCCTCCCCGGATTTTTAATGCCTAGATTGGTACGAGAAATTGCCGGACAAGCTAACAAAACACCAATCAATCTGTCATAATTGTGGCAACAAATACCATACTATCAGCGGTAATATCCCCCTTTAATAACTAGAGTAAAAAATTTTATGACTAAAGCAATTGAGCAACAACTAATTGAAAATATTTCAATTATCTTAAAAAAATCATTAGCGGCTGATGCTACTCTAGCCGATTTTCGTGAGCATAAAAAAGCTAGCTTTAAAGCTATTTTTACAGCTGACTCTGTATTTGAAGGATCGGCTGACACATTTCAACCTTATGTTGAAGAAATTGCTGATGATCTTTTACAATGGCAAGCCAATAAAGAGCAAGCACTGTTAATTACTTTAGTAAAAAAAATAGAACAACTTTTCACTGTATTAGCTAATTTCGAGCAAAGCTATAATCAATAAATTATATCAATAACTTATATTAATAACTGACTCAACAGTTATTATCTCATAGCGCTCAATGTCAGTTGAGCGACTTCAAAATTGACGACCGACTCCCCCTGAAACATTCAGTTTCCATTTCGTACATTGGGTCAATAATTTTGGATAAGTACTTCTGAAAATATATTTATCAATTTAAACTCCGCTAATACGTTTATTAATATCATCGTAATTTATTTAATCGTTCAAAGTATTTTGGCGAGTTTAGCTTTGAATATAACCACTACAATCATAGTATTAGTAGTACTCTGCATTATTTTATCCGTAATAAATAACGGTTAATGATTAATGAGATAAAGTGATTAGACGAAGAGTGGCATTTTTTAGACATATAGTCGCCTTTATTGATATCTCAACAGTTATATTACAAACCTACTTATTAGGGCATAAGAATAAGTAAAAGTCTTGGGTCTGTTGATCTTTCGTGGTTAAATTTTGTTCGAGATAAAAGTAATCTCGAAAGATCAACAGACCCTATTCTTATGCCCTAATAAATTTTACAGTGAATACAAAGGAAAAACTCATGACTTTATCAACAACAAAACCTAAAAGTATGGCACTTTATTATTATGACAGCTGCCCTTTTTGTGTGAAAACTCGTCAAGTAATAAGTAAATTATCTCTGAATATTGAGATGAGAAATATTAAGAAAAATAATAAGCATCGTATTGATTTAAAGAATGGCGGTAATAAAACACAAGTACCTTGTTTACGTATTAAACAATCCGATGGTCAAATTGAGTGGTTATATGAGTCAGATGATATTATTGAGTTTTTAGGTCAGTAATAGGGCTATTTGGGTCAATCAAAGATAAGATAGATACTCACAACTTTAACTTATTACGTTCCTTTTCCCTTATATTTACTGAGCAATATTATCTGTTAATTGAGTGATAAAAAATAAAATGGATTAGGGTCTGTTGATCTTTCGAGATTACTTTATAGCAACTTTTGGGGTCTTTAGACAAGGCAGAGCATGTGACGTGTAGCTGGCTACACGAGCTTGCGATAACGTCATTTAAATTTCAAACAAGTACTGCCTTTAGATTCATTTAAAACGAATTTACGCTTTGTTGTTCGCTTTTTAAATAGAGTAGCTATGATTCAAATATAACGCCGCGATTAAACCCGTTTTAAATTGAATAAATTTTAATCCTGAAAGATCAACAGAGTCTAATTATTTAATGTTTTATTTAAAATAGTCACAAGCTCTTCTGCACTTTTATAACCGTGGCTCAGAGAATAATCTGTACCTATCACTATCATCACAGCAGGAAAACCACGAAAGGTAAGTTGCTCACCTTCTTTATCTTTTAAATCATCAAAAACAAATTTTGATAAGGCAAAGTTTATTGTTTCTTGTACAGGAATAAAGTTTTCATTTAATATTTCAGCTAACTTGGGATCAGTAAAAACATCTTTTTCCATCTCCGCACAGGTTAAACAAAATCGCATTTTAGCAAACACAAAAATAGGCTTCTCTGAGTTCATAGCTCGTGCTTCGTTATAATTATGCCACTCAACCTCTGACGAATATAAGGAAGGTGAAACGGCAGCGTATAAACTTGGTAAAACAATGGCAGCGACCATTAATGCGATAAAATATTTTTTCATTTAAACTCCGAGTAAGATAATGCGAATAATAATGAGACCTCTAGGGAAGTGATATTATTTCAATGAATAATATCACTTAAGATAGGCAACTTAAAATAGATAACTTGGGTAATGTATTAATCAATATAGCGTCATTGCTAGATTGTAAAGCAACATCTACACAGTAATCCTGCGCCAGCTGATTCACTGGCAATAATTTAATATTTAGTTGGCTCTGGCATAAAAATAATCAAATATTTTTCCCTATTAATTTTGAGCCCGTGAAAGAAGAACTCAACTTACAAGGTCTTAACTCATTAGAATATAAAAAATCTTGAACAGGTGTTAAAAATATTACGCATATTAAAAACAAGTTAAACTAAACACTTAATCAAGAAAATAATTAAACTATACAGTCACATACAATTAAATAGAGGTTTTATTATGAACAACAAAAAATTACTTGCAAGTGCAGCGCTTACTGTAGCTCTTTCCACTATTATTACTGCTCCAGCACAAGCTGCCGGCAAAGAAAAATGTTATGGCGTAGCTTTAGCGGGGCAAAATGATTGTGCTAACTTAGCAGGAACACATTCATGTGCTGGACAATCAACACTCGATAATGATCCAGGTGAATGGAAAATTGTCGCTAAAGGTACTTGTGAAGACATTGGTGGTTTATTAAAAGCTGCAGCCAAAAAAAGATTTAAAAGCGAACAAGCTAAAAAATAATTAGCCATAAAGTAAAAATGGGGTTGGATTTATGTCATCCAAAAAGCAAGATAATTATGCTAAGTCAACTGTACTTATTGGCGTTGGATTAAGGCATCAACACTTTACTGACGCATTAACAACGCCATCTAACCTTGACTTTGTTGAAGTACATTCTGAAAATTTTTTTGCCGAAGGCGGTGCAACACAAAGTGTTTTAGCTCAAGCGAGTGATAAATATGCGATTAGCCTACACTCTACAGCAATGGGACTAGGCTCTGCGCAAGGTGTTCCTAATGATTACTTAAAAAAACTTAAGCTGTTAGCAAGTACTTACAACCCTATATTAATGTCTGATCATGCCAGCTTCAGTTGGAGTCAATTACATGGTCAACAAGTACATGCTGGTGATTTACTACCATTAGCCTATAGCGAAAAAACGCTGATGGTATTAGCTCATAATATTGACCGTGTACAACAATTTTTAGGTCGTTCATTGTTAGTAGAAAATTTATCTGCCTACATCCAATATTCACAGACTTGTATGTCTGAAACCGAATTCTTAGTCCGTCTCTCGGAATTAACGGGGTGTAAATTATTAATTGATTTAAACAATATTATCGTAACGGCAAACAATACCAATGCGTCACAACCGTTAGCTTATGCACAACAGTGGCTAGCGGATATACCAACAACGATAGTTGGTGAAATTCATCTTGCGGGCTTTACTAACGTTAATGAAGGTGAATTAATTATTGATGACCATAGCCAAGCAGTTTCAAGCCAAGGATGGCGATTATACAAATATGCGTTAGAGCGCTTTGGTAAAGTACCGACCTTAGTTGAATGGGATAATAATCTGCCTAGTTGGCAAACATTGGTCGCTGAAGCAGATAAAGCGAGAGCAATTGCATTGCAAGTATTTGATAATGAAAGCACAATGCAAACAATAATCACTAAAACGAATAATAGCAGTGAATTGACTTATGAATAAGAGTCATCCATTACACATTGCTTTTGAAGAAGTTGCACAACAACAAAAAAGGCTTATTACAACTATATTTCCATCTAAAGAAAATGTAGATGTTACCGATTTTGATCCTCGAGGTTTAGCGATATATCGCAACAACTTATTAGCGACAGCACAACAAGCATTAGCAATAAGCTTCCCGACAGTATTAACACTAATAGGTGAAAAACTGTTTAATTATTCTTGTCGTGAGTTATTAATATGTTCGCCTCCTCATTTAGGTGACTGGGCTCTGTGGGGGGATAATTATCCAATATTATTGTCAGATCTAACGCAACTATCTAACTACCCTTTTGTAGCTGATATAGCCCAAGTCGATTGGCTTAGACAACAAAGTATGCGAGCAAAAGACTCGTTGATCGAGCAAGCAAGCTTACAGCTACTAGCAACACACGACTTAGATGATATTTATGTAGAGCTAACACCGAGTCAGTTTATTATGAATTCAAATTACCCTGTCATTGAGTTTTGGTTGTCACATCAACAGCCGATAGTTTGCGATACAACCGAACAACTTAATAAAGAGTTGATTACACAGTCACTCGACAAACTAGCACAGCATGATTTTTCTCAAAAAGTACTAATATATAGACCCTATTTTAACGCAGAAATACGCGAATTATCAGCAGGAGAATACTGTTGGTTAACATCTATAAAACAGGGGTTAAGTATAGGTAAAGCATTAGATATGATGACTATTGATAACAACAGCGAGGATGAATTTTCTTTTGCACAATGGATAGGTCAAGCACTTGAAGAAAAACTTATTAGCCGTTTAACGCTTTAATTTACAAAGAAATTTAAACCTAATAAACATTAAACACATATTAAAGACATGAACACTACAACCTAAGTAACAAACTTAATAATGAAGGCACACCATAATGACAACAACAATTATACAGCGACTTATTCAGCCTTATACAAAAGTCACTCAACTAATTAATAGTTTACAACCTGTCGCACTGCTTGCTGCAAGACTTTACGTCGCTTGGGTATTTTTTGCTGCCGGTTTAACAAAAATAAAAGATTGGGACTCCACATTATTCCTATTCGAAGAGGAATATCACGTACCCTTTATTCCTTTTGAATTAGCCGCTTATTTAGGCACGGCGGGAGAAATAGTATTACCTATTTTATTAGTACTTGGTTTAGCTGGTCGCTTTAGTGCATTAGGTTTAAGCTTCATTAATATTATTGCTGTCATTAGCCTTGCAGAAATTGCGCCTGCTGCACTTTACTTACATATTCTTTGGGGCGTACTGTTATTACAAATTTTATTATTTAGTTCAGGCAAAATTTCAGTCGATAAACTAATCGCAATAAAATTGAAAAATAGGCTGTAATACTAAGGTTTGTTGAACTTTCGTGGTTAAATTTTGTTCGAGATAAAAGTGTTTTAATCGCGGCGAGTAGTGTGTAGCCTAGCATTCTAAGCAAATACTACTCAACAATGAGTAAAACGCTTTTAGCCGAATCCTTCGGACAGTGTTTGTTGGACATTTTTATGGCGTTATCGCCTTTTTATGTGAAATAACCACATGACAAAGGCTCTGTCTTGTATAAATACCCAACAAATCGCTGCAAAAGTAATCTCGAAAGTTCAACAGACCCTAACTTACAAATAAAAGGTTTGAAGTGTACAGGATCTCTTCCAAAAAATAAGAAACAAACTTACGTTACTGGCTAGTAGATACGAGCCTTAAAGAAGTTTTAATGTTATTATTTTGGGGTAAATCTAAGCAAGCTTCATTAGACGAAAACCTATTTTATTGTCAATAACTTGCTATTACCCTTCAATTACCACGTGACCTATTTATGAACAATGAACCTTTAGAAAAACCTTATTCTGATTTACGACTTGCCGCCATGGCACCCGATACTTTTGCTGGGAACATATTTAAATTTTTTGGCCCCCTCTTAGATAAGATCATAGGTATGGATAAACTCCAAGCTATGTATCAATCAAGTAATTTACCAGGATTAGATAAACAAGAATTTTCACAATTATTACTTGAAAAACTCGGAGTGAAAATTTCAGGTACTGATGGTATTTTAGAAAAAATCCCACTAAAAGGTCGCTGTATTGTTGTGTGCAATCATCCCTATGGAATGATTGAAGGCGTAATTATTGCTAACTTACTCACTGCATATCGTTCAGACACAAAAATAATGGCCAATGTAGGCTTAGCTATATTTAAAGAAATTAAAGATTACTTTATTTTTGCGAACCCCTTAAAACCTAAAGCACCAATAAATACCTCAGCAATAAAACAATGTTTTGCTCATATCAAAAATGAAGGATTATTAGTTATCTTTCCTGCAGGTAAAGTTTCCTCTTTTCAATCAGAAAAACAGCGCATAACGGATGCTGAATGGAATCGCTTGGCCATTAAAATTGCCCATAAAACTGAGACCCCTATACTGCCTGTTTTTATCTCTGGTGGTAATAGTCAATTATTTCATAAAATGGGAGGAATTTATTATCGTTTTAGATTACTCATGCTAGTGCGTGAAATGCTTAAATTACAGAAAAAGACGATAACATTAACGACTAATAATTTAATTACCATCAAGCAACTCAAAGAGTTTAATAATATTACAAAGATGAATGACGCTGTCCGGGCCCAATGTTATTTAAATGATGATAGCTACCTTAGCCCTTGGGTAGAAGATAGTGAACCAACGCCTTTTAAAGATATCATTCCCGCGGCTAATAAAGACGTACTCAAAACAGAAATATCTCAACTGCCCGAGAAGCAACACTTAACAGACTATAAGACATTCTCTGTTTATTATGGCTATCAAAAGCAAGTACCTAATTGCGTACAAGAGATCACCCGGTTACGTGAAATAACCTTTCGGACATTAGATGAAGGCAGCGGTGAAACCTGTGATACAGATAAGTACGATGCTACCTATATGCATTTATTTATTTTTGATCATGAGAATGAAGAAATCATTGGTGCTTATCGCGTTGGACAAACCGATTTATTACTGAAAGATAATGACTTATCACAACTCTATTTATCACAAATGTTTGATTTTAAACCAGGGTTTCTGAATCAACAGCAACCTTGCTTAGAGATGGGTCGTTCATTTATTATTGAATCACACCAAAATAGCTTCCATGGCTTATTATTATTATTTAGAGGTATTGGCGCTTTTGTCGCTCAAAATCCTCGCTATAGAACAATGTATGGTACGGTCTCATTAAGCAAGCTTTATGATCCTCGTTCAATTGCTTTAATTAATGACATGATGGTTACAGACAGAACTAATGTTAACGCTAAAACGCCATTTCAAGGGTTACTTCACCCTGAAATAAAAGATTTAATGAATGATGAAGCATTAACACTGAAGCAATTATCAGCGTTAGTTATGGGGATTGAAAAGGATGGTAAAGATATACCGGTATTGTTGAAACAATATTATAAATTAGGTGCAATCTTTCATTGCACTGGTATAGATATCAATTTCAATCACACTCCAGGATTATTACTGAGTGTCAATTTTCCTAAAGCACCAGATAAGTTATTAAAGTTATTTATGGGTGATTCAAGAACCGCGTACATAAATCACGACAAAATATAGATAAGTTATTGATAAAAAAAATATTAGCCATTACCGTTACTTAAACTCACAGCCCTAGTAACAGTAATGGCTAATACTTGTATTAAAAAATAAACTTATTCTTTAATACAAGAAACTCTATGTACTTCTTGTGTCGTATTATCAATATACTCAAAACAAACTTCACCCTTTGACAAACTCGCATTCAGGTTTATAGTCGCGTTAACCGATATATGTGAAATACTCACTGTTTTCGCATCTTTTCTTTGCATATTAACAGAATGCTTACCGTCTTCTTCCGTTGAAAAATGAAACGCCTTTAATTCAGCGAGCGACGGTTTATCTACATCAACCAAGTGCTTAAATCGCATTATTCTTTTTTCTTGCACTTCCAAAAAATCAACACTGGATGAAGTAATCGGTAAATCAGTTTCCGCAGGGGTAAGGTTTTGACCATCCCATTTAACACAATAAAAATTATGTTTTTGTACCGATAAATTAGGGGGGAAAATACAAAGTTGGAACGGTTGATAAACACGTAAATCCATCGCTTGTAATTGTTCGCTAATTTCGCCCTTACCTTCCAATAGAGATAAAATAAGTTGTCCTCTACTGATGTTATTATCACTTACATCAGTAGCCATTTGCGCTTGGTAGTTATTTAATAAAGCAAGTGACAAGCCTTGTTTATTAACAGCCAGCCATGTTCCCTGCCCTTGTGGATCTATAGGATAGAAAGCATGCTTAATACCATTATATTGAGGAGGTAATGCTAAGGCTCGTGAACGTTGCTCATCACGATTGAAGAATAGCTCATAGCCATTTTCATTAAGTACATACGTTAAAGTGCACACTAATTACTAACACCTGAATCCAATGTATCGGCTTTATGCTCAGTTTCAGTAGTCGCTACATTCTCTTTGTCACTATTTTCTCTCAAAAAAGTGACTGTGGCGGGTGCTAAACCAAAACCTTGTGGTAATTCCTTTTTATCTTTTACATCTTGTTGTGCAAAGGTTATTTGAGCGATCATTGCATAATGATGTACTGCATGACTTCCAACAAAAACTAACTCTCTCAAAACAGATGTTTTTACTTGTTGAATATTTTTCTTAATGACAGAAATTTCTGTTGATAATGTAACTATTTTAGTCAGGTCATCTTCACTCAGGTTTTTAATCCAAACGACAATTTCATCTAACTTATCAAGAGCTAGTTGTGGTGATGATTCTATTTGACCACCCCGTACTCTTACATCATAGTCAATAATTTCATTAGGTATTCCTGATATTATAGCTAAATAGTGATCAATAACATGCCGGATATGTGATCCAGCAGAGCTCACAAAATTAGGTGATATAATTGCAGTATAATCTGCCGTAGATACTGTTTTTAGGTACTGCTGAGCTTGCTCAATAATCTCTAGTTGACTCGTGATCATTCTATTAACTTTCCAATAATGTAATCAATAAATAAAAATTAATTATTTAGGTGTGCGATTTTAAAATATAACTTTTTATAAGCTCGTCTAGTACTTTTGAACTGATTGCCTTTAGCTAATTCAGCTTAAAATAGTCTAATGATAACATTATATATTTTTACATAATATTTACATTAATTATGCCTACTTAGATGGCACTTAAAGTTAGTTTTTTCAATACTTAAATCAATACTTTTTATAAACATCACGGTGCATAATTATCAATATAAAAAAATAATATACAACGCCATATATTTTGTACGCTATTGTCGCATTAATTCTTAATAAGCTAAATATTTATTGTTCATTAGCCCTTTAATAAGCGCGTGTACCACTCACTTTACGTTAACCAATAATAAAAAGAAAATCATCCTTTAATTATTCTATTTTAGATAAGAAGCTTTTTGCGCTACATAGACTAGATACGATTATATAAAACGCCCTTTATTGCTTATAAAGAATAAAAATACATAAAGAGCTGATCAATACCTAGCTAAGACCTAACTAATAATCAGTTGGCACACAACTAACGCATAGCTAATGAGTCTAATGTTAATAAAATAACGCTAAGCATAGTTTAAATAGCGTTATTACAGAATAATATTTATTAAATTTGCCATTAACTTATATCCATACAGTTAAAGCCCTACTCATCTATACTCGCTAAAATAAACAAACATTACATTGCTTCCAACCCTAATAACCCGCTACTACTTACTTATAATAAAGCACTAATCGCTTCTGCGGTTTTTAATGTTCTTATTTTATCAAACAATGTATCCGCTTCTGAATAGTAGTTTTTTAAATACTTTAGCCATTGTTTCATACGGTTAGGAAAGTATTTACTCTTATCACCACGTGTCTCAAATTGGGTGTAATTAAGCAGTAATGCTTGCACTTCATGCCAAGGCATCACCGTACTTTCTTGCTTGATAACTTTACCTAAATTAGGAATAGTTAAGGCACCTCTACCCACCATAATATCTTTACAACCTGACACTTCTCTACACTTAATAGCATCATCTAAACTCCAAATATCACCATTAGCAATAACGGGTATTGATATTTCATTTTTTATCTTAGCAATCCAATGCCAGTGCGCTGGTGGTTTATAACCTTCAAGTTTAGTACGCGCATGTACCGTCAGTTCATTAGCGCCTGCGGCTTCAACAGCCTGACCGTTTTCAATCGCTAAGGTTTTATCTTCATACCCTAAACGAATTTTTGCACTAACAATGGTATCGCTAGGAACTGCACTTTTAACCGCTTTTATTATTTGATAAAGATTTTCAGGATCTTTTAATAAAATGGCACCTCCACGACTATTATTAACGGCTTTAGACGGACAGCCAAAGTTTATATCGACACCGTTGGAGCCTAACTCTATTACCTTGGCCGCATTTTCAGCCATGTATTCGGGATATTGTCCGAGTAACTGAACACGTACAGGAGTACCTGCTCGTGTAGTACTACCATAAGGTCCTGCATCGATTAATTCAGGACAATAACGATAAAACGCCTTGTCTGAGATCACTTGATCAACAACACGTACGAACTCAGTAACACATAAGTCATAATTTCCTACTTGTGTTAATAAATCTCGCATAAGGTGATCCATAACACCTTCCATAGGGGCTAAAACAACACGCATTAGTTTGAAGGTCTCTTCAATGAATTCAGTAGATTAGTGATTTTAATTCCTTTAAAGCGAGCACATATATTAATGCCCCCCAAATAAAAGCCTAATGTTACTACAGCTACCGTTAAATGAATGAAGATTGTTTTAAGCTGTAAACTTTCTTGCCAAAAGAAGACTGGACCAGAATAAGTTACATACCAAAGGTCTAAAATAGTGACATGCAGCCAAATAACGGCGAAGAGTAACTTAGCTTGATGCCGTAATATAAATATTGTTGGAAATAATTTCACAAGTTGTCTCTATTAATGACAGGGAAAAATACCTATGGGCAAGTATAAAGTGCGGCGCTAGTATAGCAAAAGTCCTAACGCGCCGTATAAAGATCATTTAAAGCGACTTCTATAAGGTATGTGAATAAAATGAAGTCTATAAAATACGTTTAATCACTTTGGGAAAGCCAATAAAGCAAGTCATCATGAACAAAGGAATAATTAAGTTTATCCTTTACCTTGTTACCCGATACTACTTTCGAAGTATGTTTTACGCTATTGCTTGTTTCAGATAACAACTTACTCTTTTCAAAGATCGGCATTGGTAATCCTACTGCTTTTGCTGCCGCTTGATAAAAGTGTTTTTTACTTATTTGTGTTGCGCTAACACCATTGAAAATTCCACTATCAATATCACTTTTCAATAACGTTAAAATAAGTCCTACGGCATCTTTTTGATGGATTAGGTTAACAATGGCTTCTGGACTTTTAAGCATACGCCCACTTAATAAAAATTTTCCTGGGTGACGATTTGGCCCAATTAAACCTGATAACCTAAGTACGTAACCCTTTTTTTTATCTTGCTTATCTTTTAAGGTATTTGCCTTCAAGCTATCCTTGTTTAACTTGTCATCGTTTAACTTGTCATGACTTGATATATTATTATTTAATAAATTAAAGTCTAACACCGCCTGTTCAGCAGCATTTAACACAGAAACCTTATCTGCAGATAAATCTAAAGCGATGTTTTCATCAACACTACCAAGCAACCCGTTATATACAGCGGTACTGCTTAATAGAATAATTTTTTCCACGTTACCCTTAAGCGAAGCAGCAACGACTAACTGTTTAACTTTTTCAGCATAGTCAATTCTACCCAGTCTAAATTGTGGTGTAATAGCAATAACTAAACATTGCTGATTAAATATAGAGTGGTCGTTTAACGTGTTTTGATTCATTGGTAAGGCTAATACCTTAGCATTAATATCTTTACACTTTAATTGCTCGACGTTGCTGGTGTTACTACGTGTTGCGAGTACCGCTACACCTTCATTTTTTAACTGAAGAGCTAGTGCGCCTCCCAACCAGCCACAACCAATAATACCTACAGAAGAAATTACTTTATTACTCATATTATTACTCGTTACCTTTATTTATCGAATCACTTAATTAGCTTATTTACTTCGCTAACGCATTAGTTGATGACCTGTAGTCATTCATTGGTTATTCTTACTCTATATTCAATAAGTTACGCTCATCAATAGGAATTGGCTTATGAAGCTATCAAAACACTTAACCCAAGGCTGGTCAGTGTATTTAAGCCAACACGAAGATGCAATAACGGTAAGTGAAAATAATCATTACCGCTGGATGGCGTTTAATGATGTAGTGCAAAGTGTTATGCATAAACGTAAACCTTGGCAGTTAACCCTTCCCCATCAAATAACGTTATTATTACCTTTACTGTTTTTTAAACCAAATCGTATTATTGAATTAGGATTAGGTGGTGGTAACCTGACTCGGTTTTTACAACATTTATCACCCGATGTAATATTAACAACCATCGAACACAGCCAACATGTTATTGACTGTTTCTCTCAATATTTTAATCCAGAAGAAGCGGTATTAGATATCATTTGTGCTGATGGCATGACATGGCTAAACCAGCAAAGTATAAGTAATCATAAAAATAAATTTGATTGGGTAATATGTGATGTTTATCAATCTAAAGAGTTTGGCTTTAACGCCATTGTAAAGCAATTGGAAGTGTTAACGGAGAACTTAGACTCACAAGCGTGCTTATCAATTAACTTGCCTGACATAAGCGATACCGATATTAATTTATGCTTAACGATATTGAAGCAATTAAAACCACAACATCATATTACTTATTTTACTATTCCTAATTACTTGAATATTGTTATTCATTTAACACCTGAACATTGGCAACTACATCGATTAATACAGCGCAACAACAAAAACTACCTATCTAACCTCACTTTAAAACGATGGCGAACATTTTGGCGTCATGGCTTACATATCAATTAATAACTACGACAATCTATTTAATAAACTAATTCTATTAAGTTTATTATTTAGTTCTGCGAAGAAAAAATAAATAAATAAATAAATGTAAGATGCTGATGCAGTAATAGCTATTTATTGGTATTAAAATAATGCAACCATTGGTTTCTCTTAGGCATTACAAGTAGCCAATAGCTAAATTGAATTAGTATAACAACCAAACATCAAAATTTAGGCAATAAAAAAGGATGCCGAAGCATCCTTTCATCAAAACAGTTAAGTGTTAACTATTTTCTTGCTGCATCTTTAGCAATTTTAGCTGCTTTAACTTCAGCAATAACTAATTCAGCTACGTTGTTAGGACAAGGCATGTAGTGAGAGAATTCCATAGAGAATTGACCACGACCTGATGTCATTGTACGTAATGATCCGATGTAACCGAACATTTCTGAAAGCGGTACGTCAGCTTTAATACGAACACCAGAAACACCAGCGTCTTGACCACCGATCATGCCACGACGACGGTTTAAATCACCAATAACATCACCAACGTGATCATCAGGAGTAAACACATCAACTTTCATGATAGGTTCGATTAACTGAGCACCAGCTTTTGGAATTGACTGACGGAAAGCACCACGAGCAGCAAGTTCAAAGGCAACAGCAGATGAATCGACCGCATGGAAACCACCATCGTATAATTCAATTTCAACGTCAAGTACAGGGAAACCAGCAAGAACACCAGTATCCATCATGCCTTTGAAGCCTTTCTCGATTGCTGGGAAAAATTCTTTAGGAACATTACCACCAACAACTACAGAGCTGAATACGAAACCAGAACCAGGTTCGCCGGGCTTGATACGGTAATCAATTTTACCGAACTGACCAGAACCACCAGATTGTTTCTTATGAGTATAAGAATCTTCAATCGCAGAAGTAATTGTTTCACGGTAGGCAACTTGTGGCTTACCAACTTCTAATTCAACACCGTAGGTACGTTTTAGAATATCTACTTTGATATCTAAGTGAAGTTCACCCATACCAGATAAAATTGTTTCACCTGAATCGATATCAGTTTCAACTTTAAAGGTAGGATCTTCTGCAACCATTTTACCGATACAAAGGCCCATTTTCTCAGTTGAACCTTTATCTTTTGGTGTTACAGAGATAGAGATTACCGGCTTAGGGAAAACCATTGCTTCTAGAACGATTGGATGCTTAGGATCACATAATGTGTGACCTGTTTGAACGTTACTCTTCATACCAACAATCGCGATGATATCACCCGCTTGTGCAGAAGAAAGTTCGTTACGGTCATCAGCTTGCATTTCACACATACGGCCAACACGCTCAGTTTTACCTGTAGCAGCATTAAGAATTGTATCGCCTTTCTTCAATGTACCTGAGTAGATACGTACGAAAGTTAATGTACCAAAACGGTCATCAGTGATTTTAAATGCTAACGCTTTAAAGGTTTCATCTGTAGAAACGATTGCGTATTCACCGTTAGGTTCACCTTCTTCATCAGTAAGAGGTTGAGGATCAACATCTGTAGGTGAAGGTAAGTAATCAACAACAGCGTCAAGAATGTTTTGAACACCTTTGTTTTTAAAAGCAGAACCACAGTACGTAGGGAAGAAGTCCATAGTACGTGTACCTTTACGGATACAACGCTTAATATCTTCCATAGAAGGCTCTGTGCCTTCTTCTAAGTATGCTTCGAAAAGATCATCGTCTTGCTCAAGCGCAGTTTCAAGAAGCATCTCACGGTATTCTTCTACTTTTTCAACCATATCAGCCGGAACATCTTGGATTTCAAAGTTTTCAGGAAGACCTGAGTCATCCCAGACCCATGCTTTACGAGTAAGAAGGTCAACAACACCAACAAACTCATCTTCTTCACCAATTGGTAAAACCATGATAAGTGGGTTAGCACCTAATACGTCTTTAGTTTGCTTAACAACACGGTAGAAATCAGCACCTAAACGGTCTAATTTGTTTACGAAGATAATACGTGCAACTTCTGAGTCATTCGCATAACGCCAGTTAGTTTCTGATTGAGGTTCAACACCACCAGAACCACAGAATACACCAATACCACCATCAAGTACTTTAAGTGAACGGTAAACTTCAACTGTGAAATCAACGTGACCAGGAGTATCTATAACGTTGAAACGGTGATCGTCCCAAAAACAGCTTACTGCAGCAGACTGTATGGTAATACCGCGCTCAGCTTCTTGTTCCATGAAGTCAGTAGTTGACTCACCGTCATGTACTTCACCAGTTTTGTGGATCTGACCGGTTAGTTTAAGGATACGTTCAGTTGTTGTTGTTTTACCAGCATCAACGTGAGCGAAGATACCAATATTTCTGTATTTGGATAAATCTGCCATTAGGTCACTCTATTTAGTTTAAGGTCTATCCCGCATTTTTCTTCTTATACTTATATATATAAGCCAAGTAAGTTAAAAGCAGAATTGTTGAAAATTTGCGCGCGAGTATACCATTAACAAAAGCAAATCCATAGAAGATTGATAAATATTTTTAAAAACAAAGAGATTGAATTCAATCTAAATTGTTATAAAACAGCTCAAATATAAATATTTTATTTGTCCTCTATATAAGCAGAGCAATTAGTATTATAGGTACATAGATTAATAATGTTACTTATTCTTTAATGTGGAGTAGCGACTTTTGCTAACAACGAATAAAGGTATCTATTGATGTTATACACTCCCGATAAATCCTAACGACTTATTGGTAAAGTCCTACTAAAGTAGAATAAATAACAGACAAATATCACTTGCATAACATAACATTTCTTGTATAATACGCGCTCGCATTCAGCCAAATCGAGTGTGCTTTGCTAAAGCGTGTCACTTAATGTAACACCTTATAGCCTAAGTAAAGAAAAACACTGTTGTTCTTTACTTCACAGCAGCTCTAATTTTGAGTTGAATGTTTATTAGTTAATACACCCCCTTCCAGCATATAAGGAAGTAGAGGGATGTATTTTTTTGTTCTTTAAAAAGGGGATTTGTCTACATGTCAAATCAAAGAATTCGCATTCGTTTGAAAGCGTTCGATCATCGTTTGATTGATCAATCTACAGCAGAAATCGTTGATACTGCAAAACGTACTGGCGCACAGGTTCGTGGTCCAATTCCACTTCCTACACGCAAAGAACGTTACACTATCTTGACTTCTCCACACGATAACAAAGA
>Ga0308015_10000399_pt1 | contig 20776 bp, 32 predicted proteins | sample Neamet231_FD_203128 | JGI IMG/M metagenome (GOLD analysis project Ga0308015, IMG submission 203128) | Marine microbial communities from water near the shore, Antarctic Ocean - #231 | ecosystem: Environmental > Aquatic > Marine > Unclassified | place: Southern Ocean | collected 2014-07-28
GCAATTTGTTTTTATTATTAGTTTCACACATTACTCCTTTATTAATTTAACCAGTCTCTTCAGTACAGGTAGGTTAGTTCCTGTAGACAGGGAGTTACCCCTGTTTCGACTAGAAGTCTTCGTTATGAAATAACGCAGGTGATTGATCAATGATATCACCAACTTCAATTAAGTTAGTGACCATTAATGCGTTAAGTTGGTGGCCATAGCCTGACTCAGAGTATGAGGAAGGGTAGATTTCCAACTTAATATCAACAGTACTTCCGTTGCCTATCAAGGCCATCATAGGTGCTTTGTTAGCATCTACGACAATCAATGGCTGCTTGGCAACACCACGTTGAGTGTTAGAGTAGCGACGGAAGTTGTAACCCTCTATGGCTGCAGGGCCTGTTAAGGCTGTAGAGCCGAGGATACCATACTTAGCTAACTTCTTAGCATCTTCCCCACTTACGTTCGAGAAGAATGCACTCACTTCACTGCCATAACCATTGTTAGCGGCTACAGAGAGACGTGAAAAGTTTACTGTGGCATTACGGATAATTAATGTAGACATATATATTCCTATTTAAGACCTTTTGATTGAGTGGTCTACCGACTATATCGGGTTCTAACTCTGGGTAGAGACTTAATTGCCTCTCAGAAAGCCTGCGCCACTAGGCTTTGCGAGATTCAACTACTCATTCTTTTGACTCCTTGATAGTAATTTTATATTGATAATTACATTATGATCTTCAGTAATTCGATTACCATAATCACGAACATAGTACTCTACTCTTAACGCTCTTTTCTGTTCCATAGAAGCGCTTAGTTTTCGCCAAGCATTACGAGTACCTAGGCTTCTTTCTAATACCATGAAGACACCCCCTGCATGTGTATGGACACGGATTATGTTGTCTGCAACATTACCGAAGTTTTCTACATAAATCCTTTTATACTTTGTAGGAGTTCCTTGTTCCTTAACTTCTGCTCTTGTTCTTGTCATAATATTTTCCTTTATTTTTGCGACCCATAAATGACCCGCTAATTAGTTGATCATAGCTGACTTGCTGAATAGCAAAACCATAGATCAACTGCTATTAAACTAATATTTGTGTTATTAACCTTAAGAATATTAAGGCATAACGAGAATATTAGAGAATATATTAGTAATATTCTGATACTGATAAGTTGAACTTATATGGGGAGATTATATTGAGGGGAATTCAGGTATAATCTTACCGCAGTATCAGGATATTCTGATATATTCAGGGTAGTTGAGGGATGGGTTTCTGTCCCCCATAAAACCCCAAGAAACAGGGTCGATTCCTAGCCTGTTGACCAAGAAATCGACCTTTGGGTCTATATTAGGTCAGCAAACTCTAAGGTTATACCTTTATCGACCTGGTATAGTCCCCAGAGCCTCTGAGCTTCTTCGATTGTTATAAGGCCTGAACTATAATCTGCTTCTAGCCTATGGGCCATAGCTTCATTTAGGCTACTTTGCTTTATTGCGTTAGGGAACAACCCCTTTAAATAGAGGTTATAGTTATTTAGGGACTTTTTAATCGTCACCCCATTACGATCTATAGGTAGTTTCATAAATATATTCCTTATTAATGTTTATTAATGTTTAAAGGGTATATATAAGAATAAACTATGTATGTTTACCCTTAGATTACCCTATATAGGGAAGCCCCCTCCTTTTAGGGTGCTATCAATCGTGCTTCCAAGTCCAAGGAAGCCTGTAGTAGAGGTACATATAGATATTTAAGAGCCACACCCTAGGGCGCTCCCCTTTAAACAAGAGATACCCGTGAGGGGTGGTTAGCCCCGACCAGGTTTTAACTTCTACGACAGAAGGCTCTAGGTCATAGCCGTCTATCTCCTCATCCCTGGATGGGACATGGCTTATTAGTTTTATTATGTTCATATAATTACTCCAGTTAGTTATTGTTTAGCGTTCTACGCGACAGGTCTCTCCGTCACGATATATATCTGAGCGTTCAACGCCCATTCTAATGTGATGCGCAATACACACGTTTTGAAGGGCGTACAATTGCTTCTCCCGTTCAAAGTCGTGCATAAATTTGGCCAAGCCGAAGCTTAACACACATATTAGGAGTATACTACTCCCTAGAATTAGGCAAAAGTCCACCGAACTTAAGCCTTTACTTCTTCTACCCCTAGCCATGATATACCCCTTAGTTAATTAAGAACCTGTCTCATCAGTGCAGGGAGGTTAACCCCTACAGACGCCCGAAGGCGTTTCGACTACCTTTGTGCTTCAAGTTCAAGCAAAAGGGTCTTTGTCTCTATATCATTTATGATAAACTTAATGTTGCCAAGTTTTTCTTCAATGGTATTAGACAACTCGTAATCATTATTACTCTCCAAGGTATGCTTGGCCATAACAAGATCATGCCTTAACTGCGCCCAATCAGCCCAAGTCTGGTTACCTTCGGCAAAGAGGAAGTTGTAACGAACCAACAACCAAGTAACCTTAATGGAAGCTGTTACAACTACATCCACCTCTGCCTCGTGTTGAGCAAGAGCAGACATTGCCCCCTCCTCAGCAGTTTCCATCTCAATAGCCTCACACCAGTCAGCATGGAACTGTTCAAAGGCAATTACCGCATCCTCTTCAATACCATCCAATACTTCTTGCTCAGCATCTAGCTCTGCTTCTCTCTCTGCTTGGGCTAAAGCCATTTCCATATCATCTTCAGCCTGTTCTTCAGGGCTAATTGGGCCATAGTCACTAACTGCTTGTCTCCGAGCTTCATATACAATCTCATCAAGCTCAGCAGCTAATTCAGCAGCCTCTATCTCAGCAACAGTCTTTACCTCCTTGGGGAAACGGAAAGCAAGATAGTCTAGTAGTGCTTGCCCAGTTAATTGGACAGTATGCTCATCCACCTGAGTTATCTCAGAAGGCTTGATATGACTTATTGCATCTTTGTATGGCATACCTAACTCCTCGTCACTAAGATCATACTCATCTTCGTAATCAGGCTCATCAACTCTCATACCATGTATGTATTCAGGAGTATCGTCCCGCACAGGATTTACACCCTCAACAGCAAAGAACCAACGAGACGGATCGTTACCACCAGCAGCGTAAAAGAATGCAGACATACCGACAAGGGACTTAGTCTCCTTGAATAACAAACGAGCGGCAGGGAGACTCTCGCAACGATCTATACGACAAGTTCTGGTATTGTTATCAGAACAATGGGCTAGTATAGACCTAATGTTAGGGTTATATTCAACGTGGTTAATTGTAACCATGTTAGATACACGGGCTGCTGCAATGTTTTTAGTAGAAAAATTCATGATAGACCTCCAAGGTCTTTAATTAAGTAAGTAACCGCGCTGCGATTAAACAGCTACGGGGTACAACAAGGGCAAACCCAAGGGCCAGCCCAACGAAAGCGAACAAGCCGCCAACGGGACAACGGGGGGGTACCCCAAGAAAAAGCGGGTACCCAAACAACAATACCGGCCCTAACCCACATAGAACAAACCCGCCCCAACAATCCCTACAACAAACCTCCATACCCTAACATTCTCCCACTATATCGACTCCACACAGAGAGGGGTACTTCCGTTTAATACGAAGTATATCAAGGGGTTATTAAAAATTATTTTTATTTTTGTGTATAAAAGTATGAAAAATTCGACGCCCAGAGTGTCAATGAGTATAGCGCCCTTAAAGGACTATAATGTCTTTATACACCCCTTCCGAGGCATTATAGTCCCACTATAAACTATAGCACCCTTAAAGATATGAATCTAGATGATGGGGCTATGATGGCTAATAATGAGAAAGCTATATCTAACTTAGATAAATTAAATCTAAAGAAAGAACAGCTTAGAAGAAAGAAACAAGAGATGTTTAAGAGTGATTTTGCTAAATTTGCTGAAGCAGAAGTTAAGATCATTACTAAAGATAGTGCTTTAGGGTTTGTGTCTTTTAAATTAAATGCTGCTCAACAGTTAATTAATGATAAACTAGAGCAACAATTAAAAGAGACAGGTAAAGTTAGAGCTATTATTTTAAAAGCTAGGCAGCAAGGTATCAGTACCTATTGTGCAGCTAGAGTGTTCTGGAAGACATATTACATGCCTCATACTAGGTCTGTAGTAATGGCACATGATGGGCCAACTTCTGAAGCACTATTTACTATGGGTAAGAATATTATTCAGAATATGGATGTTAAGATTGCCCTATCTAAAGGTAATAGCAGGGAGATACAATTTGAACATAATAGTTCAGGCTATCGTCTTTACACTGCTGGTTCTCCTGAAGCTGGAAGAGGTACGACACCCACGATCGCTCATCTGTCAGAGGTTGCCTTCTGGACTCATGATGAGAAGATATTGGCAGGATTATTCCAAGGGATAAGCCAAGCAGATGGTACAGAAGTTATTGTAGAATCTACTGCTAATGGTGCTACTGGGGAATTCCATAGGTTATTCCGAGGAGCTATGGCTGGAGAGAATGAATATATACCTGTATTTATTCCTTGGTTCTTAACACCAGAATATACAAGAGAAGCCCCTCCATCTATTGAATTAGATTTAGATGAAGAAGGTTATAAGAATGATTATGATTTAAACAATGACCAGATGTATTGGAGACGTTTAAAGATTGCTGAGGGTGGTGCTTTAAAGTTTAAGCAAGAGTACCCAGCTAATCCTGAAGAAGCTTTCCTAGTATCTGGATCATCAGTATTTGACCCTGAAATAGTTAATAAGATGTTACCATCTACGCCTATATCTACCCGTGTATTCAATATGGATGCTGGGGCATTTGATGAAGGAAGGGAAGGTAGTTTAGAGTTGTGGCAGTACCCCGATTGGGAATCCAATTATATTGTATCAGCTGACGTATCCCTAGGGGTTGGTCAGGACTATTCAACAGCTACAGTAATGACAACTGATCGTCAAGTAATAGCTATGTATAGGAACAATAGAGTTGACCCATCGTTATTCGGAGATGTGTTATTCTACCTAGGCAGGTATTTCAATAATGCCCTGCTAGCTGTAGAGTCTAACTCTATGGGTATTGCCACCCTAAACAGACTGAAACAGATGAACTATGTGAATCTATATTATCAGACTAAAGCTGCTAATATGGATAATACCGAGGGAGATCGACCAGGATTCAGAACCACTAGTGCCTCTAAACCTATGATTATAGGTTATTTAAAGAGGGCTATCGAGGATGAAGATATTGGTCTACCTAGTAAACATATGATATCAGAGTTAAAGTCTTATGTGTCTAACGATAATGGATCTACGGGTGCATTACCGGGTTGTAACGATGATACAGTTATTGCAGTGGCGATAGGCTTAGAGGTGTTACGTACTCATGCAGACAAGTTAGCTGGAAACAGAGTATCTTGGAAGCAGAAGAATATACACTACCAGAATGATTCAAATTGGCTATAGAGCCTGAGAGATGAAGATGAGCGATAAACCTAAGAAACCGAATAAAGAAGACCTCAAGATTCCGGGGACTAGTACGTATCCTAAGTATGTACCTGTTACCCCTGAAGAGCACGCTGAGAATCTCACCGATGGTCAAAAAAGAGCTATGGCTCATCCCGGAGGTGAGAACTTAGTTTTGTTTAGAGATAGAGCGTCTTCTGTAGAAGCCAGAGAAAAGAGTCAGGCTACTAAAGCTAAACGTAGAGCAGAGATCAAAGAGCTAGGTCTTTTTGTTAAGGCTCTAGATTCTATTGGTTATGAAGTGTCTGGGCAAGCACCTAAAGGTTTAGATGTATTAAAACTTCTTATGGTAAAAGCTATACAATCAGGTGATGATGTAGAAGCTGGAAGACTAGCAGCTATGGTTGCCGAGTATGAAGCACCTAAACTAACTCGAAGAGATGTGGTTCAGACTACTGTTGAACTTAAAGATTTAACAGACGAAGAATTAACAGCAGCATTAGAACAATTAGAAGTTGTTGAAAATGTAGAGAGGCAATCATGACGTGTTGGATACCTACCAAGAATATTGAAGGTGAACCATCTGGGCGAAATAAAGAAGCTCATGGTAAAGTTCATAAAGCTAAAATTGCACGTAGTGCTAAAAATGAAAAAGATGGTAAGTATAAAATTGAGACTTACCGAAACACTAAATAAACTACTTACATGACTACTGATAGTTTGTATGGCCTAATCTCGGAGATAGAATATGGCGAAGAAGAAGTTTGAAAAAGTAGATGACGAAGCTCTATTGTTACTAGTAGAGACTGGAGTTAAAGGTTCTACAGGATCTTGGCTCAACTCATCTGATTTGACACGTGAAAGACGTATGGCAACATACGAGTATGCAGGTTTACCTCTAGGTCACCTATCACCCGAAGGTGTATCAGGGATTGTGTCATCAGATACTACTGAGACAGTTGAGGCCTATCTTGCTGTAATCTCAGAATTAATGTTAAACAATGAAAAGATTGCAAAGTTTACTCCTTATGATCAAACACCTGCTGCATTAAAGGCTGCACAAGATGCCTCTGATGTTGTAAACTATTGTGTGTTTAAAAAGAATGATGGATGGACACTGTTAAACACGTGGATCAAAGCTTCTTTGCTTTGGAAGAATTCAATTATCCGCTGGGATTATGTAGAAGATTTTAAGTACGATTATGAAGAATTTGAAGAAATTAGCCAAGAATCTTTGGATGAGAAACTGGGTGAACCAGACGTTGAGATTGCAGGGGACTTGCTTATCTCATCTAGGTCTGACGGTATTTATTATACTGATGTTCGTCTAAAGAAGAAGATAGATAAAAGCCGAGTTAAGATTGAAAACATTCCTCAAGAGGGTTTTCGTATTAGTCGAGATGCAACTAGTCTAGATGATGCAACTTTTGTTGGTATTGAATTAGAATTAACCCGTAGTGAAATTAGGTCTGAATATCCTGATATGGCTAAAGAAATTTCTGACTGGGATGACTTAGGTGATGAGCATTGGTCTACTGAGTATTCAGAAGAGATTGCTGCACGTAAAGAAGTTACAGGTCAGTCCTACCATAGCCACAGTTCTAGTGATGACTATGCTACTTTAGAAGCCAGCCAAGTAGTTACCTTGACTGAGTGTTGGATTAAAGTAGATAGGGATGGTGATGGTATTGCTGAATTAAAGCACATTATCATAGCTGGAGACCATGTACTATTTGAGGAAGATGTAGACACTATCGCCCTAGCGTCTATCTGTCCCTTTGAAGTGCCTTACGAATTTTATGGTTTATCTGTAGCTGATATGACACGTAGTTCTACATTGGCATCTACAGCTATTTTAAGGGGCTTTGTTGAGAATACTTACTTAACAAACTATAGTCCTCGTTTAGCTGATCCCAATGTCGTTGACTTCTCTGCATTGCAGAACATGAAGCCAAAAGATATTATTGCAACTAATGGTGCTCCTCAAGGCGCTGTAGCTATGTTGCAACCTGAGACTATTAGTACTGGAACTGTACCTTTATTGCAACATTTACAAGTGCATAAAGAACAAGCTACTGGTATGTCTAAAGCTGCACAGGGTTTGAATGATGAGCTATATGTATCAGGTAACTCTGAAACTAAATTAGCTATGACTCAAACTGCTGCTCAAAAGCGTATACAGCATATTGCACGTATATTTGCTGAGACAGGCTTTAAGCGGCTAGCAGCTGGTGTTTATTCTACCATGCGTAAAAACATGAAGAAAACCATGACGCCTAACTATACTGGTGTATATGCAAACGTAGACATCGATAAGTTACCTGCACACATGGATATGAGTGTAGACGTAGACTTAGGCGAGAATAGCAATGCTAATAAGCGCAGTAAGCTTACAATGATTGCTACTGAATTATTACCGCTTATCCGAGAGGGTGGCCAGGAAATGATTCTACGCCCTGATGTTACAGCAGTATTAGCTAATAACCTATTATCTTCTTTAGATGAAAATCCTTTAGATTATATACAAGATTATAATTCTGAAGAGTTTAAAGAGAAAGCTAAGGGTGATGCTGAAAAGAAACAGAAGGAAGCAGAAGAAGCCAAGAAAATGGCTACAGATGCCGAAAAGACTCAGATGGACCTAGCCAAAGCTAATGTTAATTATACTAATGTACAGGCAAGTAATGCTATACAGGATAATACTAAACAATTAGCTGTAGCAATGGATAGGCACCAACAAGAGTGGGAAAAGCTTCGTCAAGAAGCTCTAAAGAATGAGGTTGAACCACCTAAAATGCCTGACATGAATCAAACTATTCAGAAGGCTATGCAACTAATAAGTGGCATGGGGATTCCTCAAGAAGGCGGTGGCGTTTTAGATGACGCTGTTCGCAAAATGGGCATTGAGCCTGAACAAGCTTTGCAAGTCATACAGAAGATGATGCAAAGTGGACCTCCGCAATAAAGGTACTTTAAAATGCGTAAGGAATATGAAGAAGTAGCTAAAAGACGTTTAGCTAATACAGCAAATCATGGTAGTCATAAGATTCACCCTGATGTGTTGGCACGTAATGCCCATGTGGAGGCAGAGTTTACATCTAGAGTGTTAGATGAATTCTTTATGTCCTCCTATGGTGAGATTTTAGTCGATTATTTTAATCAATGGCTAAAAACAGAACCACATGAAACTAAAACTCGTGAGTTTTTATACTCTTGTGCTATGGCTTTGGGTTCCGTGAAGGAACAGCTGGTTAGGCAAGAAATGTATGGTAAAAACGTACCTGTGATGGATGATATGAAACACAAAGAGTCCGATGACTCTGATGGAGAAGTTTAATGGCTATTATTTTAGACCCTACCCCTTCGGATGGCGCTAGTCTGGAAGATGCAGCTTTTGAAAAAGTAATGCAGTCCAGTGAATTTATGAACCAAGCAGCAGATGGTGTACCTGAATTAGATGAGGACACAGAAGATGCTAGCACCGATGATTCCGAGGAATTAGATGATGCAGAAGTCGAAAACGATGATATTGTCGATGAAGACTACGAAGAAGATGATGAAGAAGCCTCTGATGAGGATGATGCAGACGATCCTGTAGATGACCCCGTAGGGGATATTCTAGATCCTACTGAATATGATCTAGATAATCTGCTAGTAAATGTAAAAATTAACGGAGAAGAACATATAGTATCCGTTAGTGATGTTATTAAAGGTTACAGTACTGAACAATCTCTAGGTGCCAAGGGCCGAGAATTCGGAGAAGATCGTAAAAAGTTTGAATCCGAGAAGGCGACTTACAACCAAGAAATATCTGCGTTAGCCACAGCAGCATCTGAGCAGCTAATGGCTAATGAGAAGTACTGGGAAGGGCAGTATGTATCTATTGAGAAAGAGCGGGAAACTGCTCGTGATGATGGTGATACATATGCTGCTTCCGAACTTAAAGACAAATTAGGTGAAGCCCAAGAACAATACTGGAATGCACGCAAGCAACGTGAGACTATTACGTCTAACGCTCAAGCAAAGCAGGCTGGTATAGACCAAGAAATGTTAGCAAAAGGTGTAGAGCATTTTAATGCTACTATCCATGAGCATATCGAAGACTGGTCTGAAGATGTGGCTGTTGCCGTAAGAGCGTTTGCTCTAGAAGAAGGGTTACCTGAGTCACTATTAAATGTGGTTACAGACCCCGCAATCATTAAATTTGTAGATGGTTATAGACGTATGAAAACTAATGTGTCCACTGGTGCTAAGAAAAGAGCCAAGGTTTCGACCAAAAAAGCTCCACCAAAGAAAGGGCAAAGTGCGCTTCAGAAAAACCAAACAAAGAAGTTATCTAATCGCAACAAAGTATTATCAGGAAATGGTGATGCTAATGAGGAAAAGGACTTTTTACGTTCCCTAGCGGCTAGATCACTGGGAGAGCGATAATGATTGAACAGCTAAATAAAGCTATAGAAATTCTAGAGCGCCAAAGAGCACCCCTATTGAGGGAAATTACCTATAACGAAGGACGTGCTCGAACTATTGCACCGCAGCTTTACTATGTAAATCTGTTATTATTGCAACTAAAAGAAGAGGTACAAGGTGTAAAAGCTGAAGTGCCTCGGGGTGTAGGTCGCCCTAAAAAGGAAGCATAGAGAGAGTTACTCTTTAACACTATAAACTTAATTACGAGATGGCGGTTAAAACCCCCTACCACAAAAGTAATTACAGAAGAGAGAACAGTAATTTGACCAGAGGCTGTTCTCAACTCTGCAACGTAGATGGATGTGAATCATATATATGGAGATGGAAGCTAAGGCTTCTTACCAAGATATATAAACTGCGCATAATTCTTTACTCAGCGGTCGTTAAGTTAAATTTTAATATCTAATAGGAAAATAGCAAAATGGCTAATTATACTTCTACAGGCCCTAAGGGCAAGAACTCTGCCGCTACTACCGAAAAGGAAGACTTGGCGAACTTTATCTCGATGATTACTCGTGATGAGACTCCGTTTACTTCTTCAATCGGTACTAACAAAGCAACTGCAATCTTTCACGAATGGAACACTGACGAGCTAGATACTGTTCGACAGTCTACTGTTGCTGAAGGAACTGACATCGGTTCTACTTTTCAGAATCCAGATGCACGTGCTCGTTTGGGTAACTACACTCAAATCAACTCCAAGCAACTTAAAGTTTCTGGCACCAAGCGTGCTGTAGACCAAGCTGGTGTTGCTGATGAGTATTCTTATCAGTTGAAGAAGCGTGGCACAGAAATGCGTCGTGACTTTGACATCCATGCAACTAGTTACATTGGTGGTTCTACTGCTGCTGGTACTGATGCAGGTGCTAACTCTGGTGGTGCTATCCGTCGTACAGCTGGCTACTTGTCATTTGTAGGCGCAGGTAACATTACTAGTGCTGCAACTGTCGCTGGATCTGGTGATGCTGATGGTACTATCTCTGCTGTTGGCGCAGCTACTGTACTTCCTGCAGCTGCTAGTGGTACTAACGCTGTTGTTTTCGGTAAGCTTGAGTTATCTCAAGTTGACGAAACTATGCAGAAGATCTATGAAGCTGGTGGTAAAGCTACTAAGCTAATGGTATCTCCTTCTCTTCGTCGTGAGTTCTCTGCTAAGGCACAAGCTGCTGGAGCAACTGCTTCTACTGGCGCTGGGTCTGTTGGTAACGCTCGTCGTTCTGTTGATGACGGATCATTACGTCAATCAGTAGAGCTATACATGTCTGACTTCGGTGACATCATGGTTGTACCTAACTACTTGATGGGCTTAGACCCTAAGCGAGTATCTGGAGACAGCGCTGCACAGCAGTTTGCACCTGCCGATTCTACTGCTTTGATCTATGATCCAATGTGGTGGAATGTATCTAGCTTACGTTCTATGCAAGAAGTAGACGTAGGTCAGCAAGGTGACTCTACTGTCGGCCTTATGGTTGAAGAGTGCGCTTTAGAATGTCGTAACCCTAAAGGTTCTGGCGTTATTGTTGGTCTAATTAAGTAAAACTACTTAATTATAGCCCTGTGGGTAAATTAAGTTTTACCTTCAGGGCTTTTTTAATTTGGAGATGAAGATGAGTCTTACAGATAAGATTATATTTGATGGAAGTTCTTTTAAAACACAGGTATCTCAAGATATTACTGGTGTACTAAAACAAACTGCCCTAGACAGGGAATACCAAGATTCAAATGGTAAATCTAAGAATTACCGAAAGGTAGCTACAATACCAGATATTGTTGCAATAGAAATTCTAACAAATCACGGGCTTGATTTACATGCTCCGGATTTTATGCACCACCCGGCCAATGGCCGTAAACTTAGACAAATACTTAAGAGTGAGTATCCAAAACTTCTCTTGAATACTTAAGGAGAAGCTAATGGCTTTATCAATACCTAATAACTCTCATTCTACTTATGCAGCCTACAAGGTAGCTCACCCCGGGCTAATTAACTTAATTGACGATGTAAGAGTATGGTTAAACCGAGATGATGATGTAGTATCAAATAATCTAATTGGTTCTTTTATGCAAAAGGCAGCTGATGATGCTTATCGGGCATTGCGTATACCTCCATTAGAAACAAAGATAGATATTACTATTTCAGCGGCTAATGCACTAGCCAATGAACTACCTATACCTGGTAACTTCACAGAGCTTATTCGTCTGGCCAAAGTAAAAACAACTACTACATTTGACATATATAACGACAAAGTAGAGTTGTCTGTGTTTGATGACGTTACTGTAGCAAAGCCTAGCCGTCGTTATTTTGCACGTAAAGGTACAGCTTTTAAGGTATTTCCAGCTGTATTAGTAAACGAAGTTTATGAGATATTTTACTATCGACGTCTATATGCATTAGATGCATTAACAAGTGGAACTAGCTCAGAAATTTATAACTGGATGCGTGATGACAATGAGAAAGCTTTCTTATTTGGAACACTAAAATATGCATGTATATATTTGTCTGATTTGGCGGGTGCTGACAATTATATGAAATTATTTGATGCAGAAATAAAGTCACTAAACGATGAAGAGAAACAACGTTTGTCCCGAGGGGCCAATCTACGTTCTGTGTTCTCAACACGACTAATTTAAGGGGAATTTTATGCCTAGTAATGCAGATGGATTAGCCTTAGGTGGTGCCTTTGCTCGTGATACTAATGATAACTTAGTATTAATTAATACAAATTTAGAAGCAGCCATTGTTGCAAAAACAGCAGCGGTAGCTGCTCAGGCCGCAGCTTTAGTGTCTAAAAATGCTGCTGCTGCTAGTGCTACAGCTGCTCAGTCAAGTGAGGACGATGCTGCAACAGATCTAGCATTAACAAATGCAGACGTAGTATTAACTCATGCAGACGTAGTACTTGCTGAAGCGGATAAAGTTCAGACAGGTGCTGATAGGGTTGCGACAGCAGCTGACCGAGCAGCTATTGTAACATTGTATGACACTTTTGATGACAGGTATTTAGGTACTAAGTCCTCAGACCCTTCAGTAGATAACGATGGTAATTCTTTGTTAACAGGTGCCATATATTTTAACAGTAGTACTAATAACACTAAGTTCTATAATGGTTCAGCTTGGGAAAATCCCGAAGCCACGGCTACATCAGGTGCTAATACTGCAACTACCAAGGCGAGCCAAGCCAGTACATCAGCTACATCTAGTGCTAACTCAGCTACTGCCAGTGCTAACTCAGCTACTGCTAGTGCTAACTCAGCTACAGCCTCAGCTAACTCAGCAACATCATCTGCTAATGCAGGTACTAATGCAGCCAATGCAGCCCTTGCAAGCAAGCTATCTTTAGCTGGCGGAGCAATGACAGGTGCCATTACTACTAATAGTACTTTTGATGGACGTGATGTAGCAGCGGATGGTGTATTAGCAACTAATGCAATGCCTAAGTCGGGTGGAGCATTTACAGGTGCAGTGACTACTAACTCTACTATAGATGGACGTGATGTAGCAGCTGATGGTGTATTAGCCACTAATGCTATGCCTAAATCTGGCGGTGCTTTTACTGGAAACGTAACTACTAATGGTTTAATCGATGGTCGGGATGTAGCAGCAGACGGAGTATTAGCTACTAATGCATTACCTAAGTCAGGTGGTGCTATGACTGGTGCTATCACTACTAATAGTACATTTGATGGAGTAGATATTGCTACCCGTGATGGTGTACTTACATCTACTACTAATACAGTAAACAATTTATCTAACGTCTTTGACCCCATTGGTGCTTCCGTAGCAATGGCAATAGCTCTGGGAGGCTAACCAAATGGCTAATACATTTAAGAACGCAGGTGTAGCGATTGGTACTTCACGTACTACATTGTATACAGCACCAGCTAATACACAATCAGTAATACATGCTCTGTACATCTCTAACATTGATGGTGTTAATGATGCAAATGTAACAGTAGAAGTTACAATAGATGGTGGTTCAACCTATCGTCACATTTGTAAGACAGTCCCTGTGCCAGCAGATGCTACTTTACTTATGGATAAACCTATTAATTTAGAAGCTGGGGATATTCTCGGATTAACCGCATCAGTTGCAGGTGATCTTGAAGTATTTGCAAGTATTCTAGAGATTGCTTAAGGAGATAATTTATGTCTTATATAGGCCATGTCGATGGGTTTGCATCAGTACAAACAGCATTAGCGAAATATAAATTTGTAGCAACAAACAACCAAACTACATTTACAGGTGCAGATTCTAATAATAATACATTAGCTTATATAGCATTTAATATTATTGTAACCTTAAATGGTGTTACATTAGACGAAAGTGACTACACTGCAACTAATGGAACTCACATAGTTTTAGCTGTGGGTGCTGCCACAGGTAGTGAAATAGTTATACTAACTTTTAATGATTTTGCAGTAGCTAATACTTACACACAGGCCCAAACACAGACGTTTATTAATACACAACGTCCTGCTCTTGGCGTCAATGGAATCATTAGAACTAATGTAAACACTATCAGTGAAAACATCACAATACCCGCCAATACTAATGGTATGAGCGCAGGTCCGATAACTATTGCTGATGGTAACACAATAATTCTAAATGGCACTTGGAGTATCGTATGAGTACGCTAACGCTTAAAGAACTCTCTGCCCCTACGGGTGAGGTAATCAAAATCGCATCAGGTAAAACACTTGATTTGAATAGCCAAGGGACGCTGATACTTCCTACTGTACCTTCCGCTAAAATGCCCACAGGAGCAGTGTTGCAAGTAGTTAGTGCCAAGACAGATACAAATGTTGTCTTTAGCCAGACAATCAACTCAGGGTATACAGCTATTGGCTTGTCTGTATCAATTACTCCTATAAGTACAAGTTCTAAAATATTGGTAACAGCCTCCATTGCGTATGACCTTGCCACTGGCAATCACGCCTCTTTACATTTTAAGTTGTTTAGGGGTAGTTCATTGCTGCAACAATATGCCCACGTTGGGTATAAAGGTGGTTCTAGTACAGCGTTTCATAGAATTGGAGACCACCCTGTACTTTATCACGACAGCCCTTCTAGTACCTCCGCATTGACTTATAGTTTTCAGGGTACAAATTCCGCAGGGTCAACAGTATCAGGAACCTACAATGGTGCTGCAAACCGATACAACTATTCAACAATCACAGTCATGGAGATACAAGGATAATGGCTTCTAAATTAAAAACAGACATCCTTGAGACTGTCTCTGGCAGTGGCACGATTGCATTGACTAACCAGTTAAGTGGTATGACGGCGGCTAGTGTTCCTGCTGGTAGTGTATTGCAGGTATTAAGTACAACCAAAACAGACACAACGGTAAGCTCTAGTTCTAGCTTCATAGACATACCAAGTTTATCCGTAACAATAACACCCACCAGTGCATCCAGTAAGATCATGGTTTTTATGCACGTAAGTCTTACCTGTCTGGGTAACACTATGATGCTTCAGTTAATGAGGGATTCTACTGGTATAGGTGTTGGTGATGCAGCAGGTAGCAGAGCGCAATCAACTGTAGGTAGCTTATATAATAGTTCTGATACTAACCATCAACAAGTTGTTTCCAGTGCAAACTATTTAGATAGCCCATCAACAACAGCAGCTACTACGTATAAAGTACGAATGAAAACTCAAGGGGCTGCAATGTATGTGAACAGATCGTCCAGTGATCCAAATAATAGCTCTTATGGACATAGATCTACTTCAACAATCACAGTAATGGAAATCAAAGGATAACAAATCATGACCGATAAAGTCGCAGCACTACAAGCACTAACTCCAGCAGCCCAATGGGTCTTACGTGGAGATGAATTAGAATGGCTTGACACAGAACAAACTCAACCAACTGACGCAGCAATCGCAGCTAAGATTGTTGAACTGCAAGCAGCCCATGACGCAGCAGCATACGCCCGTGACCGCCAAGCAGCCTACCCAAGTATCCAAGATTGCATCCATGCTCTACTTGATGGTGGAGCTACGTTGACTGACTTACAGGCTTTGCGTACAGCCGTGAAAGCAGCCAATCCAAAGCCATAGGAGTAGATTATGACTACAACTATTACAGGTGCTACTGGCATTGATAACATCAAGGCAGCTACGGGTTCGGTGTTGCAGGTTGTTAGTGTTAATAAGACCGATGCGTTTTCTACTTCTAGTCAAAGTTTTGTGGATATAACTGGATTTGCAGCCACTATTACTCCTACATCTACATCTTCAAAAATTCTTGTTGATGTTGATTATACTGGTGGCAGTAATGGTCATGCCAGTATCCGTCTAGTAAGAGGTTCAACACCAATATACATTGGAACAGGGGCTACTGGTATTCAATTAAATATTGGCGTTCAGTTTGCATCCAGCGGAACATTAAACCATTCCTATCAACATTCTAAAGGGACAATGAAAACAGTAGACTCCCCTTCAACTACAAACGCTGTTACCTACAAAGTTCAAGGTGCTGTACCACATTCTGCATCCTATGTTCTATATTGCAATAGAATACATCATAACGAGAACAATAAATTTATAGGATATGGAGCATCATCAATAACGCTTACGGAGATTGCAGGATGAGCAGAGCAAGAAACATGGCGACTCTTCTGGATGCTGGTGGTGATGTACTGGCTAGCGCACTTGATAATGCACTAGGTGGTCCATCACTAGGTACAGCTTCAGTAGTAAGAACCAATGCCAAAGTAATAGCAGAGAACATAACCTTTGCTGGTTCAGAAAATGGTATGACTATAGGGCCGATTACAGTGAACTCAGGGAAGACAGTAACAGTGGCCTCTGGGTCAACGTGGGTGGTCTTATGAGTACAGTCAAAGCAAACAATTTAATGAATGTAGATGGTGGCATACCGACAGTGAAGTCACAGCAGTTAATCCCGACAGCTTGGGTTAACTTTAATGGTACAGGTACTGTAGCTATTAGGGCTTCTGAAAACGTATCCAGCATTACAGATGTCAGTACGGGTGTATACAACATTAATTTGGCTGTCGCACAAGCCAATGTTAATTATTGTCCCATATTGTCATGCAATTATGACTTAAACGACTCTCCGTTTATATACATTATAAACACCAATTATTGGCAAGTGAATTTTTACACTGGAGCAGGTGGTACTTACCGAGATATGTCGGGTGTTTATTCAGCAGTGATAGGAGGCCAAGCATAATGTCCACAATCAAAGCTAACACGCTCCTCCACAGTAATGGAAGCACAACAACTCAGCCAAGTATTCCAGCATTAGAAACTCGTATGGCTAGGGTTTGGGTACATTTTGATGGCGATACAGCAGGAATAGATGATGATTATAACGTGTCTTCTATTACAGATAATGCTGCTGGTGACTATACAGTAAATTTTACAAACGCTTTAGCTAATGCTAATTATGCAGAATCTATACAAGCATCAGGTAGGACTGCTGTATTTTGCGCTAGAGGGTATGGTACTAAAACTACAAGCGCAAGGCCTATTAGAACAGTAACCACCGCAGGTACAGCTACCGATGGTAACCAAATATCTTATATAGTCTTCTCTAATTAAGGAACAAACAAATGAAAATCATTTATCAAACAGACGATGGCATAGCAGTCATCACACCAGCCCCTAACTGTTCCCTTACAGATGCACAGACTGCGGCTAAAGACGTACCAACAGGTAGTGCTTACAAGATTGTGGAAGATAGTTATGTACCTTCTGACAGGACATTTCGTAACGCATGGACTATTGAAGCATCCGAGTTAACGGATGGGGTTGGTGACTAATGGCTACAGTTATAAGTGGTGACACTGGGATTGATAAGGTGACTGATGGAGCAGCAATGCCATCAGGTTCAGTTCTGCAAATTGCTGAAAGCAGTGTCCTAGTTACCAGTGGGGCAGTAACAAACACAGCCGAACATATAATTTGTTCTTTGGCTTTTACACCTAAAAGTGCAACTTCAAAATTAATAATTGAAGGCGTTGTTGGTTTGCAACTTTACGGACTTGGAAATACTGTCAACATAGAATGGAGAATTTCTCTTTTTAAAGCCTCATCTTCTCTTAGTGTAGGATATTTTCACGACAATGTTAATTCAAGTAATCAGTTCCACAGAACTCCTCAGTGTTATCGCACTTTCAAAGAGAATAGCTCAAATTTAAATGCTAGAACCTATCATGTACAGATAAAAAAAGAGGCCTCTTCTGGACGACTTAATTTTAGTAATACATATGGTTCTAATTTAATAAGAGTAACGGAGATAGAAGCCTGATGGAAAATCTAAATCTAATTTGTAACGCAATAGCTGTGTCACATCCAACTACTACTTATTTAAATGCAACGAATGGATTGACGTTTGCGGACTTTGAGTGGACAGACAACTCTATTACAGAATCACAGTTTGATGCGGCTGTTACCTCAGTTGCTACAAACGCATACGCACGTTCACGCAAGGCAGCATACGACCTACTCAACCAAGACGAGATGCGGTATGACGACCTAACCAACTCGACAACTACATGGCCTGATGCCATTGCAGCAATTAAAGCGGAGTTTCCAAAATGAGCATTACAGTAGACATGACCAAAGCAAAAGTAATTGCACACGATGCCAGACGAGCTGCACGAAACGCAGACTTTGCACCACTAGACATCAAGGCCACTATCCCTGCCGAAGCCGAAGCAGCCGAAGCAGCCCGTGCAACCATTCGCAGTATTGATGCAGCACTTCAAGTATCTATGGATGCGGCTAGTGATGCAGCAGCGTTGAAGGCTTTGATGCCAGCAGGAGAATAACAAATGAGCTACATAGGTAGAAGTTCAAAACTAGTACGCAAGGCACAAGAAAAGATTTCCTTCCTTGCCACAGCAGGACAGACAGTAAAAACAGGCTTGAGCTACACTCCTACCTCTGTAGAAGTTACAGTCAATGGTATTTTATTAACAGATGTAACAGACTATACAGCCAGCAATGGTAATAGCGTCACATTCTTAGTAGCTCTTGCATTAAATGATGAAGTAACTCTTGTGTCTCATAAAACCTTTACTGTTGCAGATACATATTCAAAGGCTGATGCTAATACATTGTTAGATGCTAAGGCTACTACTACTGCCTTGGCTACTACTACTACTACTGCCAACGCAGCACTACCAAAAGCTGGTGGCACGATGACTGGTTCTTTAGCTATTAATTCACCTAACCAAGCCAGTGGTGGTACTGCTGTTCAAATTAGGCAAGGTAACGCTACTTCATTTGGTATTGACATGGGACTCAGCCAATCCACTGGCCATCTTAATATATCAAGAGTCAATAGCAACAATGCTACGCACATGATGACGTTAGCGAGAGACACAGGTAATGTGGGTGTTGGCACTGCCTCGCCAGCCAAGCCACTTGATGTAACAGGCGACATTAGAACGTCAGGCAATCTAGTCATAGGCACTAACGGCAAAGGGATAGACTTCTCTTCTAATGCTGACAGTAGTGCCACAGGTGCATCAACGACTTCTGAACTGTTGGACGATTATGAAGAGGGTACTTGGACTGCTAACGCATCACAATATAGTGTCGGAATCAGCACTACAGGTGCGTATTATAGAAAAGTAGGCACTCTAGTACATGTAAATATATATTTAAATGTTGCATCTACCTCTGCGACTAATGGAGTGTTAATCAGTGGGCTTCCATTTGCTGCTGCTGGTACAAACAACCATTCATATTTGGTTGGCCGCAGTAATCAGGGCGCAATCATTTGCCAAGTAAATGCTGGTGGCAGTGCATTTGACATGCGCTTAGTCGCAAGTGATGCAAATAAAACATTTGCAAATATGTCAGGCTCTTACATTCTAATTAGCGGAACCTACGTTTCAGCATAAACAATTATCTGGCGTGGATTCGTCAGTGGAGAAATAAAATGGCATTAACCAAAGTAGTAACTCAAGACAAGATTGAAATCGTAGGCGACTTCAAATCAGTGCAAGTTCGCACAAAGACAGCAGTGATGGAAGATGGTGTGGAGTTATCCTCTGGATTCCACAGACACGTTGTAGCCGCAGGTGACGACTACTCAGCAGAGTCTACAGAGGTACAAGCAATCTGTGCAGTAGTGCATACCGATGCTGTTGTAGCGGCTCTCGCTTCTCATGTGGCTGCATCAGCATTACCAGAATAGGAGAGCAGCATGACTAAGGCAAGAAACTTATCTCTACTCAGCGCAGTAGAGGCTGGTGCTACAGCAGACCAGACCAAAGCTGACATTGATGCGTTGGGTATTAATGGTGCTAATAAAAACTGGATTATTAATGGCGATTTTCAAATATCACAACGAGGTTCGTATACAAGCGCTACGGCATTGACTACATCTTCCGTGTTCCATTTGGATAGATTCAAGTCTAAACACAACAATATCTCTGGCACATTAACTCACAAACTAGCACAAACAGTAGATGGAAAAGTAACAAACACAATGCTGCTTACTGCAACTGCTGGCAGCAACGGGCGTGTAGAAAGTGTACAGCGAATAGAAGCTACTCAGCCTTTTGTGTCACAAACAATAACTTTTAGTGCATGGGTAAAATCGAACAGCGCAAGTTCCAGAATTATTATTCATCAAAATGGGGCGAACATACAAACCAGTAGTAATCAACATACAGGCGGTGGTGCATTTGAGTTATTAAAAGGTACAGTTACCTGTGCTGCTAACTCAGGAGACTTATATTTATACGCAGGTATACAAGCCGCAGGTACGGGTAACGTAGCCATTGCTAATGGTCATTATTTTGAAATGGCCTTTGTTCAAGTAGAACATGGCTCAGTAGACACTGACTTTGAAAATCGCACCTATGCTGAAAGCCTGCTTGCTTGCC
>Ga0308015_10000405_pt1 | contig 20656 bp, 17 predicted proteins | sample Neamet231_FD_203128 | JGI IMG/M metagenome (GOLD analysis project Ga0308015, IMG submission 203128) | Marine microbial communities from water near the shore, Antarctic Ocean - #231 | ecosystem: Environmental > Aquatic > Marine > Unclassified | place: Southern Ocean | collected 2014-07-28
TCAAATGATTGAAATAACCAATAAGATTGCATTAGCAACTAAAACTATTGGTTTAATTAATATCCAGTTTGCTGTAAAGAACGAGGTTGCTTATGTTATTGAAGCAAACCCAAGAGCTTCTCGTACGGTTCCATTTATTGCTAAAGCATACCAAGAGTCGTACGTTAACTATGCTACTAAAGTAATGTTAGGTGCTAAGTTAAAAGACTTCACCTTTAATCCAGTGAAGAAAGGATATGCGATTAAAGTTCCTGTATTTTCCTTCAATAAATTCCCGAATGTAAACAAGGAATTAGGACCTGAAATGAAATCTACCGGAGAGAGTATTTACTTTATTGATGATTTAAAAGATCCATTCTTTAAGAAAATTTACAGCGAACGTAACTTATACCTTTCTAAGTAGTCTTAAAAAAGGTTAATATATATTTAAAAGAGCTCGCATTGCGGGCTCTTTTTGTTTTGGATTCGTAAATTTGATTTCTAAACTACAATTATGCTCACAGGACTTATAAATACAATACTATATATACTTTTTTTCTATTATGGATTTAAAGTACTTGCTAGGTTCTTTGCACCTTTTTTGATGCGTTATGCAGCAAAAAAAGTTCAAGAGAAATTTAAGGGACAAATGGGGCAACAAATGGGTGGTTTTAGTCAACAGAATAAAACACCTCACAAAGAAGGCGAAGTACATGTAAAATCTAAAATAGCTAGTAAAGACAAAATCAATACCGAGTCTGCTGGCGATTATGTAGACTTTGAAGAACTAGATTAAAGTATGTCGTATTTTGATTGTACCGACAAAGTTGTTTTGTGTTTGTAAAACTAACATCTGAAACGAGACTTATTTACCCAATATTAGTAGTCATAATATCTCTTACCAAATACCATTTACCTCAATTCTCTTCTTAAGAATACTGAGCCTTCCAACCTTTTTTTTATCTTAGAGCCATGCAAAAACTCAACCTTAAAAGTGCCGTTCCACATATACTCGCAATGGCAGTATTCTTATTAATAACGGCTATTTATTTTCAACCTCTATTTCAAGGTAAAAAAGTTTATCAGGGCGATATCGTTAATTATACCGGAATGTCTCAAGAGATAAATGACTTTAGAGCCGAAACTGGCGAAGAAGCACTTTGGACTAACCGTATGTTTGGTGGAATGCCTGCTTATCAGATATCTCATCAAACGCCAAGTAATTTAACCGTATTTGTAGATAAGATTTTGAGTTTTAATTTCCCCAGGCAAGCAAGCTTTGTGTTATTAGCTTTTATTGGGTTTTATATTTTACTAATTACCATGGGTGTTTCTCCGGCACTTGCAATAGTAGGTGCCTTAGGTTATGGCTTAAGTACCTACTTGTTTATAATAATAGAAGCTGGCCATAATACAAAAGCACACGCAATGGCTTATGTAGCTCCTGTTATTGCTGGCGTTTTACTCACGTATAAAGGGAAACTACTAAAAGGTGCAGCTCTTACCTCTTTGTTTTTAGCTCTTCAATTTAGAGCCAATCATGTGCAGATTTCTTATTATTTATTAATGATTTTGATCATTTTCGCTTTGTTCGAATTTGCTTCTGCTTATAAAGAAAACCGATTAAAACCCTTTTTTAAAGCTTCCTTACTATTAGTCTTTGCTGCCTTATTAGGAATAGGAGCTAACATCGAAAAACTTTGGTCTACTTACGATTATGGTAAATACAGTACACGTAGTGAGTCTGAACTTACTATAGATGGTGATCAGTCTAATAAAACATCAGGTTTAAATAAAGATTATGCAACTTCATGGTCGTACGGTAAAATGGAAACATTCAATCTTATGATTCCTAATTTTATGGGAGGTGCTTCAGGTTCCGAATTATCTACTGATTCTGAAACATATAAAGTGCTAAAAAAGAACCGGGTACCCAAAGTAAAGAATGTAATTAAAAGAATGCCTACTTATTGGGGGGCGCAACCATTTACCTCTGGTCCTGTGTACATAGGTGCCATAATGTGCTTTTTGTTTGTTTTTGGTGCCTTCTTGGTCAAAGGGAGATTAAAGTGGTGGTTGTTAACGTGTACACTTTTGTCTTTTGCTTTAGCTTGGGGTAATAATATGATGTGGTTTACCGATTTGTTCTTGGACTATGTACCTGGATATAATAAGTTTCGTACGGTTTCTATGATTCTTGTTATTGCAGAATTTACGATTCCATTTTTAGGTTTCTTAGCGCTTAGAGAAGTCCTTTCTGATAAGTTAGATAAAAATGATTTCCTTGCTTCTTTAAAATATGCAGTTGGTATTACGGGAGGATTATGTTTGGCTTTTGCCCTTGTTGGACCATACCTATTTAGTTTTAGTTCTTTAAGCGATGGACAATACCCTGACTTTCTTGTTTCTGCTTTAGAAATTGATAGAGCTTCATTGTTAAGATCAGACTCCTTACGTTCATTGTTATTTATACTGTTAGCCGCTGGAAGTATCTATTTGTATCATACTAAAAAAATTAAACTTCTTGCTTTTGTAGGCGTTTTAGGATTCTTAGTTTTAGCCGATATGTTACCTGTAAACAAACGGTTTTTAAATTCTGAAGATTTTGTGAAAGCAAAAAAAATGGATCAACCATTTCAGAAAACACCCGTTGATATTCAGATTTTAGCCGATACAGAATTAAACTTCAGAGTTTATAATACTACTGAACGATTAGATGCAGGTGCTAGAACTTCTTATTTTCATAATAATTTAGGGGGGTATCATGGAGCGAAACTCAAGAGATATCAGGAATTAATGGATATGCAGATCTCCAGGGGTAATGCTTCGGTAATTAATATGCTTAACACTAAATATATTATTAGAAAGGGTGGAAGTGGCAATTTATTGGCAAGTATAAACCCAGCTCGATTAGGTGCTGCTTGGTTTGTTAACTCTACTACTATTGTAAATGATGCTGATGATGAGATGAATCAGTTAAGTAGCTTTATCCCTGAAACAGAAGTGTTGATAGATAAGCGTTTTGATATCTTAGCTCAAACTTTTTCAAGTGATGGTTCAATTAGTTTAAGCTCTTATAAGCCTAACCATTTAACCTATACTGTAAATACCAATACAGAAGCATTTGCAGTGTTCTCTGAGATTTATTATGGTACTGGTTGGAATGCTTATGTAGATGGCAAACTAAACGATCATTATAGAGTGAATTATGTTTTACGTGGTATGCCTTTGCCAAAAGGGAATTACAATGTAGAGTTTAAGTTTGAACCTAAATCGGTTTCTATAGGTTCTACAATAGCCTTGGTGTGCTCAATCCTTATTTACTTGTTAGTTGCTGGATTATTATTCAAGTATTATAAAAATAAATGAAGTTTATTTTAATTGGTTTATTAGCTCTCTAGTAAATCTCTTAGATCCCTTACTATTTAAGTGATCTACATTTAAATATTCATCATCTCTATACTTTGCTTTGTACTGGTCAATAATAAGTATGTTTAGAGTATTAAATTCCATTTTTTTCGCTTCATATTTTACTAAATATTTAGCAGGTATTTTATTTTTATACTTTATGTGCACTGGGCTTGATGTGAGTATTAATTTTATGTCGTTTGTGTTACAGAATTCATAAATTGAATCTAAGTAAGCTATTTGAGTATTAGATATTTCGGCTTCTTGACCTTTAATATAAAAGTGTCTATCTATCGTTGTTTGGGAATCTTGAATTTTACTTATATCAAGATTTTTATACCCACCCATAAATTTAAAGTGATTAAAATTTGGGTAAATACACATGCGCTCGAAATAGGTTTTATAGAACTCATTTTTTGAGTAATATTCTGCACTTAAGTACTCAAATCTATTTGTTAGGTAAGTTCTTTTGTACATCTCGGTGCTCCAAATTTTATCATTAAATTTTAGGTCGTTAAACGATGAAAAGTTATGATGTGAAAACCCTAAAATTAGTGTGTCGTAAGTGTAGGTAGTTTCTAAAAACTTCAACTTCCAATATGTTACATGATAGGGCTCTGCTGTTTGTGCTATACTTAGTGCATCTTTAAATTCTGAAGTAACTACAGCTTTCTGCATATGAGAATCTCCTGCAATAAGTATGTTTGTATGTGTCGAAATATTATTTTGTTCTGTAACTATTATGTAGCTATTAATTATTAGCATACTCAATGTGTATACTATAAATATCACACCGAAAACTGCTAACTTTTTAAGAAATTTGATCATGAGTTAAAATTAAAATTGAAAATATATAAACTCTTGCTCTCCTTCAGAAAGTATTATTATGCTATATATAAGTAGACTGTATATTACGAACCTTAGCGGAGCTGATATTTTGTCTTGTAGATTTTGTAGTACATGCTCTTTACTTTTAGTTATCCATTCTATGTAGATAAATATTATTGTAATACAAATTAACTTATATGGCAATACTGTTGGTTTTTCAATTAAGCTTGTACTAAATATTCCCGCTATATATTGGAGTGCATGATTTAAGTTTTCTGCTCTAAAAAATATCCATGCAAAACATGTTAAACTAAATGTAAAGGCAATTTTAACTAAATCTGTACTGTAGTTTAGAAGGCTATTACTTTTAGAAAATGATAAATTTTTACGATTTTTATTGAGTAAAAATATAGGAAGGAAGTAACAGGCATTTAATGCCCCCCAAATAATATAAGTCCAATTTGCGCCATGCCAAAATCCACTTACAATAAATATGATAAACACATTCCTAATTTTACTCAATAAGCTTCCTTTACTTCCTCCTAGAGGTATGTATAGGTAATCTCTAAACCAAGTTGATAACGAAATATGCCATCTCCTCCAGAATTCTGCTATATCTCTTGAAAAGTATGGAAAAGAAAAATTTTGCATTAAGTTAAATCCAAATAATCTTGCCGTTCCAATAGCAATGTCAGAATATCCAGAGAAATCGCCGTAAATCTGAAATGCAAAAAATACTGTTCCTAGTATGAGTGTACTACTATTATAGTCTTGGAAATTATTGAAAATATCGTTCGCATGCATTGCACAGTTATCTGCAATTACAATTTTTTTAAATAGTCCCCAAAGTATTTGTCGACAACCATCTACTGCCTTTGAGTATTCAAATTTACGTTTCTCATAAAATTGGGGTAGTAGGTTGGTAGCTCGTTCAATGGGACCAGCCACTAATTGTGGAAAAAAACTAACATAGGCTAAAAATGCGCCTAAGTTTTTAGTTGGCTCAAGCTTGTGTTTATACACATCTATTGAGTAACTTAATGTTTGAAATGTATAAAAGCTTATTCCTACAGGTAATATTATATTTAGTCTTTGGCTACTTATAGAATGTCCGAAGAATGTAAAGGCTTCAGTAAAACTCTCTATAAAAAAATTAAAATATTTAAAATAGAAAAGTAATCCTAAGTTAACAGTTACACTTATTAATAATAATAGATTTCTATTTTTCTGATTTTCTGTTTTACTAAAACCAATTCCCACAAAATAATCTACAAATGAACTAAAGATTATAAGGAACAGAAATGTCCAATCCCACCAACCATAAAATATATAGCTAGCAACAACAAGTAATATATTTTGAATTTTTAGATTCCTATGACAAATAAACCAATAGAGTATAAATACTATCGGTAGGAATAATGCAAATTCTATGGAGTTAAATAACATCTAATTTATAGATTCATGTTTATTATTCGAAAATAATTATAGTTTAAAGAATTTCTCTTTGATTTTACCATACCTATAATTACGAATAAATTTCCCTAAACGTGTAGTTACTATTCTCTCTTCCCTAGTGAGGAAAGCATAAAAATAACCCACAAAAATTGCTATTCCCTGAATGATATATGGTTTCCAAAGTAGCCTTTTTAAAACATTAGTCATCAATAAAGGTATATCAAACCGAATTGTATAGAGCATTATACCATTTTTGAAGCTCGCTCTTGCATGTCCAGTTTTTATATTTGTTTCTTTTAGATGTGCTACCATAAGTTCAGGCAATACTTTTACTTCCCAGTTTGCATAACGTATTTTGTATTCATCCACCGAGTCCCAACCCATTTTATTCACGAGGCCTTCAATTTCTATAAAACATTCTCTCCTATAAGCTTTTAATGCTCCTCTTACATGGTCAAGGTTTGTTTTACTTTCTAATACAATACGATCATTTTCTATCAAACCACATACACCACCACATAAGCCTAGTCTAGAGTTAGTCTCAAATTGATTTGATATTTCAAGTACATAGTTAGTCGGTAATATTAAATCAGCATCAATTTTCATGATGATATCAAATTCCACTAATTTTACAGTTTCTAATCCCTTATTAAAGGCATTTATTATTTTTGCACCTATACTACGTTTTTGCTTTTTATGATCTAGTTGAAGTAAACTTATCCACGGGTGTTCTTGTAGATATTCATTTATTATTTCAGCTGATTTATCCGTAGAACCATCGTCTACAAGAACCCATTTATCTACGCCCTTTTGCTGACTAATAACAGAATCAATTAGAGCTCGAATTACAGTTTCTTCGTTTAAGAAAGGTGTTATAATAAGGGTTTTCATTGTGTAAGTTGATTAAATATTTTCACGTATTGTTTAGCCTGTTCATTTTTTGAAAATTGTTCAATATTTTCACGGTTTGTGTTCTTTATGGAACCCAGTGTTTTCATCTCGGCTAATAAGATGTCCTTTATTTGATGTTCTTCACCATAATTAATATAATATCCACAGTCTAGAGATTCGATTAGCTTAGAGAGGTCTGTTCCCTTTTTACCAGTCGCAATAATTTTTCTACCAGTTGCTAAATATTCAAAAAACTTAAGAGGTATTCTACCTTCTGATAATGAAGTATCGCTTAGACTTAAGTATAAAAAGGTGTAATCTGACATCTTTTTTGTTGCCTCTTTATGTGGGATAGCAGGCTTAATATTTACACAATCTTTAAAAGTGTACTCCTTAAGCTCCTCTTCAAAAGTTTCGTACACAAAACCATAAAAATCAATATTTAGTAAATCCTTACATTTGGGCTCTTTACTCCAGCTTTCTATCGCCTTCCAAAGTTTTTGGTGATTTCTAGTTTGTGGATAGGTACCAAAATGAGCTATAGAAATTTTTTGAGGCAATTTTTTAGTTTCTGTAAAGTCATCGGGATCATATCCATTGTAAATGACTGATGTATTGTTTGCTCCCAATTCTTTTAAGTGTTTTTCCCACGAATTACTTACAGTTATAACACAATCACTAGCGCTTAGAATCTTATGTTCCAATCTTTTATGAAGTCTCTTAGCAAAAGGGAGTAGAGGTAGGTTTTCAAAATATTCTATTCCTGTCCAAGGGTCTCTAAAATCAGCAATCCATGGCAGTTTAAATTCATCTTTTAAAGAATTTGCAATTAAATGCATACTATGTGGTGGACCAGTAGATACAATAAGTTTGATGTCGTTTTCTAACAATCTTTTACGCAGTATTTTTTTTGATGATCTAACAGATAAAACTCTAGAGTCTGGTATGAAAAAATTGGCTCTTATGAATACTAATAGTTTTGTGAGTAAACTTGATTTTCGATTACTAAGTATATCAGAAGGGACTTTTTTCTTGAATACTGAATTGTACAAACCATTGGGTTCAATAGCCTTATTATTAATGATTTCTATTTCAGAATATTCATTGTATTTCTGATTAAAAGTAAATACTACGGGTTCCCAACCTAACTGTTGAATGTATTTAATATTTTTAGTCCATCTTTGTGCTCCTACGTCAGTAGTGTCGCCAAAATAATAAGCAATTAGTAGAAATTTCATAGAGCCTTTTATATTGGGTCTAAAGTAGTTTTTTTTACTGAGAAATCGATTAACAGCAATAGGTATGAATATTTTTATTTTATGTACTGGTAGGTGTGGATCTATGTCCATTAGTAGAGCTTGTAAAGATTTAGAAAACTTTTCATCAGGCCATGAAACTCGTATCTCTAAGTTAGGTGTTGAAAGATTAAATTTCCCTAGTAATCATATTGAAGCTGATAATAGACTTTCTTGGTTTTTAGGTAGGTTAGATGCTAAATATGGAAATGATGCATTTTATGTTCATATGACTAGAGACCCTATTGAAACTGCAAAGAGTTATAATCGTAGATGGTATCATGTAGGAAGTATTGTGCGTTCTTATACCGAGGGTATACTTACCAAACCTTTACAATTAGTGTCTTCAAACGATTTGTTGAAATATTCAGAAGATTACTGTACTACTGTAAATGAAAATATCGTTCACTTTTTAAAAGATAAAGACAAGAAGTGTGTTATAAGATTGGAGAATTTGGAATCAGATTTTTTGAAATTTTGGGATCTTATAGAAGCAAAAGGAAATAAAAGTAAAGCGCTAGAAGCACTTAATCAAAAGCATAATAAATCGAGAACTAGTAATAGTGATTTTAGATTTAGACTTAAATTGTTTTTTATGGGTTTAAGAAATAATTTTTTAACACGTTAATTAATTCACAATGGGGATAGTTCAAAAGCAAGGACTTAAAATAGCAGCAATAACCTTTATTGGAGTCTTGGTTGGTGCTCTAAATACTATGTTTGTTTATCCTAGAGTTTTTGGACCTGAAAAACACGGACTCATTATTTTCATACTTTCTATTGCTACTTTAATTACACAGTTTACCCATTTAGGAATACCCAATGTAATTATTCAATTTTTTCCAGAATTGAAAAATAGAAAACACTTTATTTATAGAATAAGTACTCAATTACCTCTCTTGTCTCTTGCCGTATTTGGAGTAATATTTAGTCTTTTTAGTAAAAAGCTTTTTAGTGAATACTCCAACCAAAGTGACTTATTTAATGAGTACCAGAATCTTGTAATACCCTTAGTTGCCTTATTGGTCGTTTTTGAGATCTTTAATGCCATATCTAGAGCCGAACTAAAAACAGTCTTTCCTTCCTTTTTAAAAGAGTTCTTAATTAGGGCCGCTACACTCATACTCTTAGGGTGCTATTATTTTGAGTATATAAGTTTTGGAGACTTCATGTTCTATTGGCTTTGCTCTTATGCCACCAATGTATTCTTATTGGCATTCTATTTAGTTTATAATAAATTCTTTAAATTCTCTTTTGGATTTCCTTTAGTTCCCAACAAACTAGTTGGTACTAGAATGATTAATTATGGTTTGGTTACACTTTTTACTGTTTCTGCAACTATTTTAGTAAATAGAGTTGACTTATTAATGTTAGCCTACTTCCATGAATTGGAAGATGTAGCTTTTTATTCTGTTGCTTTATACATGGCAACATTAATACAAATCCCTGCTCGTTCTATAATGCAAATAGGGAAACCATTATTAGCAAAAGCTTGGAATTCTGATGACCGAATAGAGGTTCAAAATCTATATTCTAAAAGTGCTTTAAATCAAATGATTTTCGGAAGTGCTGTATTTGTTGGTATTTGGCTTAATATTGATGATATTCTTTTACTTGTTCCTATTAAGTATCAAGGTATAAAATATGTATTTTTATTTTTAGGTTTATCAAAGTTGATTGATACTTCTTGTGGTTTAAATGGTGGCGTAATTGTAACATCTGTTAAATATAAATACGATTTATATATTAATTTAATTCTGATAGTATCAACCATTGGGACGAATTTGTTGTTTATTCCTTACTACGGAATTGAAGGCGCTGCATTTGCCACTTCACTATCTATAATTAGTTATAATTTTATTAAGTGGTATTTATTAAAAAAATGCTTTGAATTTAACCCATTTAACCTCAACTATTTAAAGGGTTTACTTCTTAGTTTTGTTGTCTATGCAGTTGTTGCACTACTACCTTCAGTATTTGATTCTGCCATATGTAATATATTTTTAAGGAGTCTAATTGTCTGTCTGTTATTTGTTTATCTACATTATCATTTTAAAGTCTCAATAGATATCTATAATTTATTATTTCAATTAAAAAATAAAATATTCCTGCGTAGTGCAAATTAAGCTTTAGAAATATATCAGGTTTAGATGTTGAGGGGACTTTAATAATAACGATATTTGCATGCTGAAATTTTAATTAACTTTTATAAATCTTATTCATGCGCAGAGTCATTACTTTTGGAACTTTTGATTTATTCCATATTGGTCATTTAAATATTATTGAACGTGCTAAAGCGCAAGGTGATTACTTAATTATTGGTATTTCTTCTGATAAGTTAAATTACAATAAAAAACAAAAGTATCCAGTTTGTCCTCAAGACAGTAGACTCCGTATTGTGGCTGCTTTAAAAGCTGCTGACGAGGTGTTTTTTGAAGAATCGTTGGAACTGAAGTCAGAATATATTAAAAAGTATAAAGCTGATGTATTAGTGATGGGGGACGACTGGAAAGGTCGTTTTGATGAATTTAAACCTATCTGTGAAGTTGTGTATTTAGAAAGAACACCTTCTATTTCTACTACAGAACTTATTGAGATTATAAAAAAATAGCATTCTCATCAAGAGATTTTGACTTTTTTATTGATAGACCTTAGTAAAATTAACTCCTTTAGAATTAACTTTATTATAAATACCATTAATCGGTTTATTGGCTAACACAAAATCTATTGGTCAATTTAGTAGTCTCTATTTAAGTAGTAAATAACCAAGATTGGACTTAATATAAATAAAAAAAGACCTACATTTTTGTAGGTCTTTTTTATTGTATCTCAATTTGAATTATACTGACTTTAAATCTTTAATAGTTTGTTTAGGGTTTGCTGATTTAAACACAAAACTACCAGCGACTAATACATCAGCACCTGCATCAATTAATTTTTTGGCATTGTGAATAGTTACACCTCCATCAATTTCAATTTTAGTTGCTGCACCTTTCTTTACAATCAATTCTTTTAACTGTGCTACTTTAGTGTATGTGTTCTCAATAAATGACTGTCCACCAAATCCTGGGTTTACAGACATAATACATACTAAATCAATATCATTAATAACATCTTCCAATAAATGTACGGGTGTATGTGGATTTAAAGCGACTCCAGCTTTCATTCCCTCAGCCTTTATAGCTTGGAGAGTTCTATGAAGATGAGTGCACGCTTCATAATGAACAGTTAGTACGTCTGCACCAACTTCTTTAAAAGTTTTAATGTATTGATCTGGATTAACAATCATTAAATGAACGTCCATTATTTTTTTAGCATGCTTTTTCATAGCTGCTATAACGGGCATTCCGAAAGAAATATTTGGTACAAAAACACCGTCCATAACATCAATATGAAACCAATCTGCATCAGATTCGTTTATCATTTCGAAGTCTCTTTGAATGTTTGCAAAATCAGCTGCTAATACAGAAGGGGCAATTAAATGTGACATAAGTATAGTTTTATGAAAAAAAAAGAAGGCCTAAGCCTTCTTTAAAATTAACCTAAATAGGTTTTAAGTATTTTACTTCTAGAGACATGTTTAAGTCTTCTAATCGCTTTTTCTTTAATTTGACGAACTCTTTCTCTAGTAAGATCAAATCGTTCTCCAATTTCTTCTAAAGTTAAAGATTGTTTGCTTTCTAATCCAAAGTAAAGTCTAATAACATCAGCTTCACGAGGAGTAAGTGTTTCTAAAGCTCGTTCAATTTCAATGCTTAGAGAAGCATTTAGAAGTTCACGATCTGGATTTGGACTTTCGCCCGAACGCAATACATCGTACAGGTTAGAATCTTCACCTTCTACTAATGGTGCATCCATTGATACGTGACGTCCAGAGTTTCTTTGAGACTCCTTAACATCAGACTCGCTCATATCTAAGAAAGTGGCAATTTCACTTGCAGAAGGTGCACGTTCTTCCTCTTGTTCTATAGAAGCGTAAGCTTTGTTAATTTTATTTATCGATCCAATTTTATTCAATGGAAGACGAACAATACGAGATTGTTCAGCTAATGCTTGAAGGATAGATTGACGTATCCACCATACAGCATAAGAGATAAACTTAAAACCACGAGTTTCATCAAAACGTTGAGCAGCTTTAATTAAACCTAAGTTCCCTTCGTTGATTAAATCGGGTAATGAAAGACCTTGATTTTGGTATTGTTTAGCAACAGAAACTACAAAACGCAAATTTGCTTTTGTTAATTTCTCCAAAGCAAGTTGATCACCTTCGCGAATTCGTTGAGCTAACTCAACTTCCTCTTCGGCAGTAATTAAATCTACTTTACCAATTTCTTGTAAGTATTTATCGAGAGAGGCAGTTTCACGGTTGGTTACCTGCTTGGTAATCTTCAGTTGACGCATATTGCGAAGCTTTAAATTAGTTTATTCTTGCTTATATACGTGTCATATGTTTAAAAGGTTACAATTATTGTATTTTTTGTCCTCTATTTTTTAATTCAACTTGTATTTCCTCATATAGAGTAGTTAGCTCTCTAGTATTATTCTCTCCTGCAATCAGTTTGTTTGCATATATTAAACTTGGTTTAATAAACTTCTCATACATTGGTTTTACAGTAGCTTCATATTGTTTAATGACTTCATCTTCTGTACGACCTCTTTCTAATAAATCTCTTTGTAACCTTCTGTTATAACATGTCTGTTCATCCATAATTATATATACTGTTGTATCGCATTCTGCCACTATATCTAACTGACTTAGTAGTAGCGTTCCTTCAATAATTAGTACCGTACTAGGTTTTGCTTTAAGTGTATTTAATTCCCTACTATGATTGCTAAAATTATAGATAGGCTGCTCTATAGTTTTCCCCACTTTTAGTTCTTGTATATGCTTTTTTAAAAGTTCAAAGTCTAAAGAGCTTGGGTGGTCAAAATTTTGTTGTGCCCGTTTTTCACTATTTAAATTACTCAAGTCTTTATAATAGGAGTCTTGTGTAATTAGTAAGGGCTGGTATTTTGAGAATTTTTGTGCTAAATGGATAGCAAAGGTGGTTTTACCAGATCCACTAGCTCCTGCAATTCCAATGATGTAGGTTTTAGATTTCATTTTATAAAAATAAAAAAATCCCCTCGTTTACACGAGAGGATTTGTATGAAATAAGCAAAAATTATTCTGCTGGTTTAGCTTCAGGTTTTGGTAATAAAACTTTTCTAGATAATTTCATTTTACCAGTTTTCTGATCTACATCGATAATACGAACTTTAACTTCATCTCCAACTTTTAATACGTCTTCAACATTAGTTATACGTTTGTGATCTATCTCAGAGATGTGTAACAAACCATCTTTACCTGGAGCAATCTCAACGAATGCACCATAAGCTTGGATGTCCTTAACACGTCCATCGTATTCTTCACCAACAGTAGGAGTAAAGGCAATCTCATTAATCTTAGAGATTGCAGCATCCATTCCTTCTTTATTTGTTCCTAAGATTTCAACCTTACCCATACCATCAATTTCTTCAATGGTAATAGTAGTGTCGGTATCTAATTGCAGTTTCTGAATGATTTTCCCACCAGGTCCAATAATTCCACCGATACAGTCTTTAGCGACCATAAGGATTTCGATTCTTGGAGCGTAAGGCTTTAATTCAGTTCTTGGAGTATCAATCGTTTTAAGTAACTCACCTAAGATATGTAGTCTACCGGCTTTAGATTGCTCTAATGCTTTCGTTAAGATGTCGTAAGACAATCCTTTTACTTTAATATCCATCTGACAAGCAGTAATACCTTTTTCAGTACCTGTAACTTTAAAGTCCATATCACCCAAGTGATCTTCATCACCTAAGATATCAGAAAGAACAGCAAATTCACCTGTTTCTTCATCAGTGATTAATCCCATAGCAATACCAGATACTGGTCTTGTCATTGGAATACCTGCATCCATAAGTGCTAAAGTACCAGCACAAACAGTTGCCATTGAAGAAGAACCATTTGATTCTAAAATTTCCGAAACGATACGAATAGTGTAAGGGTTCTCTGCAGGAATCATTCCTTTAAGAGCTCTTTGTGCTAAGTTACCGTGACCAATTTCTCTACGGCTTACCCCACGAATAGGACGAGCTTCTCCTGTAGAGAAAGGAGGGAAGTTATAGTGTAAGTAGAATTTCTCTGAACCTCTGAAGGTTACATTATCAATTCTATTTACGTCTAGTGCAGTACCTAATGTTACTGTAGATAAAGATTGAGTTTCTCCACGAGTGAAGATAGCTGAACCGTGTACAGTAGGTAAGTAGTCAATTTCGCTCCAAATAGGGCGAATATCTGTAGTTGATCTACCGTCTAAACGAATACCTTCTTTAAGTACAACATCTCTAACAGCGTCTTTTTCTACTTGGTGAATATATTTACCTAGTAAAAATGATTTTGCTGAACGGTCTTCGTCGCTTAATGTAGCTAAGAATTCCTCTTTTATTGCACCAAAAGCTGCTTTACGAGCATACTTGTCTGGGTTACCACTTTTGGCAACTGCATACGATTTGTCGTAACAAGCTTCTTTTACTTGAGCTAGTAGATCAAAATCGTCTGCATCTTCATGAGAGTATTCTCTATTAGCTCCAACTTTCATAGCTTCTGCTAATGCAAGTTGTGCGGTACATTGAATTTTTATTGCTTCGTGAGCTACTTTGATACCTTCAATCATATCGGCTTCACTAGCTTCATCCATCTCACCTTCGACCATAGTAACACTGTCTAAAGATGCACCTACCATAAGGTCCATATCAGCAGCCTCTAATTGCTCAGGGTTTGGATTAACAATGAATTTTCCGTCTATACGTGCAACACGTACTTCAGAAATAGGACCTTCAAAAGGAATATCAGAAAGCATCAAACATGCCGAAGCAGCTAATCCTGCTAATGCATCAGGCATGCAGTCTTTATCGTAAGACATCAATTGAATCATCAATTGAGTTTCTGAATGGTAATCAGATGGGAAAAGTGGACGTAAAACACGGTCTACTAAACGCATTACTAAAATTTCTTGGTCAGAAGGACGAGCCTCTCTTTTTAAGAAACCTCCTGGGTAACGTCCATCGGCAGCAAATTTCTCTCTGTAATCTACTGTTAATGGTAAGAAGTTAACACCTTCTTTTGCTCCTTGATTAGAAACCACTGTTGCTAAAAGCATGGTGTCACCCATACGTACAACTACAGATCCATGCGCTTGTTTAGCTAATTTACCTGTCTCTAGTTCAATCGTTCTTCCATCTCCTAAGTCGATGGTTTGTTTAAGTCCTTGTGGGATCATAATGCAATTTTATTAATGCTCTTAACAATCAGGTTGGGTTTACTTTAAGCGATAAAGCTAAGGTTTGTATAAGCTATGGTTAATTATTTTAAATAATTCTGATCGCCAAAAGCAAGCTTATAAAAACCAAAAAAAAGGCAATATAAAATTGCCTTTTCTGGATTTGAAAATATTATTTTCTCAATCCTAATTCTTTTACGATACTTCTGTAACGTAGAATATCAATCTTAGTTAAGTAGTTAAGAAGTTTTCTTCTTTTAGCTACTAATGCGATTAGTGAACGTTGAGTTCCGTAATCTTTTCTGTTATTTTTTAAGTGCCCAGTTAAGTGAGCGATACGGAATGTGAAAAGAGCAATTTGTCCTTCTGGAGAACCTGTGTCTTTTTCGTTTTGACCGTGAGCTTTAAAAAACTCTTGTTTTTTTTCTGTAGTAAGGTACATGCCTAAATTGTTTTTAATGTTAGTTATGTAAAAATTCGTCTGCAAAGATACTCTTTTATTTGAGTATTACTTTGCCTTGCTGTAATAAGTCATTCTTAAAAACTGGCCTACTTTATCCTTCAAGTTTTTACGCTCAACTATAAAGTCTAAGAATCCGTGTTCTTTTACGAATTCTGAGGTTTGAAAGTCTTTTGGTAAATCTTTACCAATGGTTTCTTTTACTACTCTAGGTCCAGCAAAGCCAATTAATGCTCCTGGTTCTGCTATGTTAATATCGCCTAACATTGCAAAAGAGGCTGTAATACCACCTGTTGTAGGGTCTGTTAGCATAGAAACATATGGAACACCTTTTTTAGCTAATTGAGAAAGTCTAGCAGATGTTTTAGCCATTTGCATTAATGAAAATGCAGCCTCCATCATTCGTGCTCCACCTGATTTAGAAATCATCATGAAAGGAATTTCCTTGTCGATAGAATGTTTAATTGCTCTAGCAATTTTTTCTCCTACTACTGAACCCATAGAACCACCAATAAAATTGAAGTTCATGCATGCAATAGTAATGTCCATTCCGTTTAGTTTTCCATAACCTGTAGTAACAGCATCTTTAATACCTGTTTTCTTTTTGGTTGCTTCTAAACGGTCTTTATACTTCTTAGTGTCCTCAAACTCTAAAGGATCACTCGAGGTCATATTTGGGTCAAGTTCTGTAAATTCCCCACCATCAAAAAGTAGGTTAAAATACTCTACAGAGTTAACTCTCTCGTGGTGGTTACAATTTTTACAAACCCATAAATTACATTGATGGTCATCAGAAGATTCTACCACCTTACATTTAGGGCATTTGTACCAAAGACCTTCAGGAATTTCCTTTTTGTCTTTAGTCTCTGTAACAACCTTTTTGTCTTTTCTTTTAAACCAAACCATATTGCCTGATTAAAGTGTGTTAATATTATTTAAGTCTTCAAAAGAGCGTTTTAAACGCGACTTAAATGTTAACTCTCCCTCACGCAAATATTTACGTGGATCGTAATGTTTTTTATTCGGTTGATCTGCTCCATCAGGGTTACCTATTTGAGCCATCAAATAATCTTTATTGTCTAGAATATAATCTCTAATTCCTTCTGTAAAAGCAAATTGAAGATCGGTATCGATATTCATTTTTATAACACCATAAGAAATAGCTTCTCTAATTTCTTCTTTGCTAGAACCTGAGCCACCATGGAATACAAAGTCTACTGGCTTATCCTGATCTGTATTGAATTTATTTTTAATGTACTCTTGTGAGTTCTTTAAAATAACTGGAGTTAAAACCACATTACCAGGCTTGTATACACCGTGTACATTTCCAAATGAAGCTGCTATTGTAAATCGGTCCGAAATAGATTTTAATTCCTCGTATGCATAAGCTACCTCATCAGGTTGTGTATACAAATCTGCATTATCTACATCGCTATTGTCAATTCCATCTTCTTCTCCACCTGTAACACCTAATTCAATTTCTAGCGTCATACCTATCTTACTCATACGAGCTAGGTATTTTTTACAAATTGCGATGTTTTCTTTTATAGGTTCTGCAGAAAGATCTATCATGTGAGACGAGTAAAGCGGTTTGCCGTTAAGAGCAAAATACTTTTCACTAGCCTCAATCAAACCATCAATCCATGTTAACCACGATTTCTGGCAATGATCTGTATGAAGTATAACTGTAGCTCCATAGAGTTCTGCCATTTGGTGAACATGCATAGCACCAGAAATACAACCATTAATAGCCGATCTTTCATCTTCGTTACTCAAAGATTTACCAGCGAAAAATTGACCGCCACCTCGAGAAAATTGTACGATTACAGGAGCGTTTAAATCTGCTGCACATTCTATAACTGCATTTATAGTAGAACTAGAAGTTACATTTACTGCCGGAAGGGCAAAATTATTGTCTTTTGCGTATTGGAATATTTCTTGTACTTGGTCACCAGTAGCAACACCTGCCTTGAATTTATGGCTCATCTTTCTTTAGTTTATGAGAATTAAGAATGCAAATCTAATCAATTATTTAAGAGGGTAGAACTATTTAATTAAAAAGGATAACCTAAACCAATATTCAATTGAGAGTCGTTTATGTTTACCTTATCCCATTGTAGTCTCTTACTTTGGTAGGGTTCTCTTATAGGAAATCCAATATCGGTTCTGAGAATAAAATATTGAAAGTCGTAACGCAATCCAAAACCTACATCTATAGCAATTTCATTTTTTAAATTGCCCCATGTAAAATTGGCTTCAGAATATTTCGAATTATTTGTTTTGAGTTCCCATATATTCCCAGCATCTATAAAAACGGCACCTTTTAGCTTTTTTACCACATTAAATCGATATTCTAAACTCGATAACAATTTTAATCCTCCTGTATAAAGAGTATCTGTTGTAGATAGCATTCCTGTAGGTCGGTTAAAAGCCTTCCATCCACGAAGATCGTTTGTTCCTCCAGCAATAAACTTCTTATGAAATGGAGCTTGGCTGGTGTTTCCATAGGCATATATTAATCCCCCCATTGCTCTAAAGGCAATATTGTTTTTTTTGTCTATTTCCCAGTAATGTCTATAATCTACACTTGCTTTTATATACTGTGTAAAAATATTTTCTTTGTTCCATAGATTGAGTGTATAACTTGGGTTGCCATTTTCTTGCAGCACTAATTCTCCTGAACTATCTGTTACTTGATCAAAATTTAGTGGTTTTGCTATTGCTCGTAAAAGATTTCCAGAAGATTCTATATGGAGTTTTAGATACGTATGATTTTTAAGCTTGTTTATGTTCTGGTTATTAAAGCTAAACGTATAAGAACTAGTGGGAATAAGATGGTTTGAATAATCTTTGGCTATTAAGTACTCCGAAATTTCACTTAAATCTGTGGAGTCTCCTTCGAAGTTAACATAGCTGAAGTTAAATAGTGCTAGTTTATGCTGGTAGCTTTGTCTGGTTTTCCATTGATAACCATAACTCGCAGTAATAGAATTTCTAGTAAATTGAGGTCTTTCTTGTTTTGTTATGGAAGTACTTAAAATGGTTTTTGTTCGAGAGTTTTTATTTAAAACTCGATTAAGTTTTATAGGACTAATAAGGCTAGGTATTGTAAGGTTTAAGGATAAACCATTTTCGCTTATATTGTTAAAATTACCCGATCCTTTATAAGTAAGCTGTATGTGTTCGGCTCCTTTAAATACGTTGTAATGACTTATTGAGGCAGAACCAGAAATACCTTCGTTTAGTATAGGGTTACTAGTTGCTTCTGCTTCTATGGAATAGGCTATTTTTTTCCCAGGAAGTAGGGAGATATTAGCACTTAATAATGCTCTTTTATCCGTTTTCTCTATAGTTACAAACTCTATAGATATTTTTTTGAAGTTTTTTAATTCTGATAATGATTGATAGGTTTTATCTACAAAAGACTTATTGTATAACATGCCTGTCCTCAATAAAATTTTCTCTGAGAGTCTATTTAAATTAAAAGGAGCTTTACCATTAGGGTAAATAAAGTTTAAACCATTTAGTTTAGTAGTATCGTTTAAATGTGCCTCTAGTGTACTTAAGTAAACATTAACCTCGGCTATAAATCCTGTTTTATGTGGTTCCTTTAGTAGTGTGCCGTCTGTAGTAGTTTCTACATTTTTAATTATTAAATTTAAATTTACTGTTTTTGTTACTTGATTCGTATCCGCTAAGTAATAGATATACTCTTTGTTAAATTGATAATACCCACTATTTTGAATTTCTAATGAAATACGATTCCGCTCCTCTTCTAGTTCTTTAAAATTATAGGCATGCCCCGATTTAATTTTTGAATCGACAGCCAGTCTATCAAAAATCGTTTTGAATTTTAAGTTTTCTTGTAAGGCTAAGTCTACACGTGCTATTTTGTATTTAGCACCACTTACAATAGAGTATATAGCTTTCGATTTATGTTTTTTGCTACTTGTGTTGAAAGTTACATTAACATCTAAGTAGCCTCTGTTTTTATAGTATAGCTCAATTTGTGTGACAGATTTCCTGGCCAACCTGTAATTTAATAATACGGGGGCTTCTCCAGTTTTTTTTAAAATACTAGTTTCCTTTTTTGGAGATGATAAATTATAGAGTGCTAAGTATAATGGAGCTATACCCAGAAATTTTTTGTTGGGTTGCTGTTTTAATAATGAATAGAGTTCTTTGTTTTTTATTTTATTCCCAGATTCAAGAATAGTATTTTTTGAAAGTAAAGACTGTCCTTCTCCCACATATTTGCTGCTCGAACAATTGGTGAGAATGAGACATAGTATGAGTGTAGCAAAAAGTGAATGTATTTTAATGTTTGCCTTCAAATTGGATTTTTTACAAATGTATTCTATTGTGCCATTTGGTTGTGAATTTAGCACTATTTATTACAAGTATTGTATCTCAATTAAATTGCTGTAATTTTGAATCAGAATTTGGACTATAAACAACCTATTAAAAATGCGAACTATTTTTTTCAAAGTGCACATTTAGAGTTTGACAAATCAGCCATATACCTCATGAGAACAACAGAACAAGAAAGTTTGTACGATAATTTAGAAAATCTTTCTATTACTTCAGTCCTGGAACAAATAAATAATGAGGATAAAAAAATTGCAACTGCTGTAGAATTGGAGATTCCTAAAATCGAACTTTTGGTAGATCGAATTGTTTCAAATGTTAAAAATGGAGGTAGATTGTTTTATATGGGTGCAGGAACTAGTGGTAGGCTAGGGGTTTTAGATGCTTCAGAATGCCCACCAACTTTTGGTGTTTCTCATGATGTCGTTATTGGTATTATAGCTGGTGGCGATATTGCGATCCGTAAAGCTGTTGAATTTGCCGAAGACGATATGTTTTTAGGTTGGAAAGATTTACAAGAATACAATATATCTAACAAGGATACTGTTATAGGAATCGCAGCTTCTGGGACTACACCGTATGTTATAGCTGCCTTAAAAGCTTGTAATACTCATGGTATTGCTACAGGTTGTATAACTTGTAATCTAAACTCCCCCCTTAGTCAAGTT
>Ga0308015_10000411_pt1 | contig 20381 bp, 20 predicted proteins | sample Neamet231_FD_203128 | JGI IMG/M metagenome (GOLD analysis project Ga0308015, IMG submission 203128) | Marine microbial communities from water near the shore, Antarctic Ocean - #231 | ecosystem: Environmental > Aquatic > Marine > Unclassified | place: Southern Ocean | collected 2014-07-28
TCCATAAGCTATCGCATAGCGACTAGCTTTGGTGAGCGTTTGATAAAACTGCTTCGCCTTTGGCAGGCTTTCCAAGCCTGCCAAAAAGTCCGCTGGCACCTTCATCTCACTAGAGACATAAGCATTTTTCCAACGACCATCCGCCTGCGCAGCACGCACATGCACAAGCCCTGCCTCCTTTATACGCCCTGCTATTATCAGTCGATCTACGTGCACTGTATTGCGCTTAGACCAATTACTTCCAGCTTTTCTAGGCGTAATACGTTGAAGGTAGGCTTGGTCATCAAGGGATCTTTTAACACCATCAATCCATCCCCAACACAAAGACTCAATCACGACCTCGTCCCAGCTCACACTGGGGATCTTAGATGCCTTTTTAAACACCTTGATCAATAGCTCGCTTTGGGTGGCGTGGTTTTCTTGTAGCCACTGATTCAGCTCTTTTGGTGATTTAAAGGACATCGTTTTAGGCGCTTCCAGTTTGCACATAAGGTCAGGTTTTTTTGTCATAACAATCCATTGGTATGGGGATATGGCTTCACAACCATATAAAGGAAAGGTCTTTTTAGGCTCCAAGCTTTTAAAGACCCGAACCAAATTTAACATCAACTACCAAAAATCTATAGCTAAATAATAGAGGCAGTGATCCTGGCCATTGGTGTGTTTTATCTTTGATAAGTGCAGTTCAAAAAGCACTTTTGCTTTGCAACACTTATGGGCTAGCAAGGTTTTCACATGTTGTTTCCATTAGGTGTGGTAGAGATGGGTGTGAAAATTTATGTAAAAAAGAGTGCAGATATTTATTTTAGAGCTAGGCTTATCCTTAAACTTGCTAAAGGATAGATAAATATGAAAAAGATAATGGCAGCTGCAATCATGTTGGCTTCAAGCATGGCCTTTGCCGCCGATAGACCAGACGATGTGCCTGACACGGCAGCTTGGTTTCAATACAGTGGCGGTTGCTTTTGGTGCACCGAAGCAGACAGTGAAAAGCTAGAAGGCGTGTATGAGGCTGTAAGTGGTTTCACAGGAGGCACTACCCCAAACCCTATCTATCAGCGAGGTGGCTGGGGTGATCACCGTGAAGCAGCACAAATTTGGTATGACCCAAGCGTGTTGGACTTTGCTGACCTGGTGAATCACGTCTACACCACCGTTGATTACCAAGATAACAGTGGGCAATTTTGTGATCGTGGCCGCAGCTATGAACCAGCCATTTATTTCACAACCGAAGAAGAAAAAGCTATTGCTCAAGACTTAGCACCTGAGAGCAGTGTGGTTCCTATCGAGCCCACTAGCCGTTTTTACCCTGTGCGTGATGATCAACAAGGTTATTATAAAGGCACACTCTCTCAGTTGAAGTATCGCTACTACCGCCTATCATGTGGTCGTGATGGTCGCATCTTTGACTTACAACAAGAGCGTATCTCTGCTGAAGACGCTGCTTAATAAGAAGCTTGCAGCGTTAGCGTATTAGCTAGCGCTGCAAGGGTTTAGGCCCAGATAAGGATTGGGTGGCGGCTGTGGCAAGTCAGCTTGTGATGTGTATTGCCCACTAAGTTACCATTTATAACTAAAAACACCACCCATCCCATAGTGTTTTGTAGAGTTTGTTAATTCGCCTTTAATGGTAGGTCAGGTCAGTAGCTTTGCCCCAAAACACACGATAAGTGAACGCGGTGTAGAGTAAAATTGTTGGCATGATAATGATTATACCCGTAAGAATAAACCTCAAAGAAACAGGCGCAGATGCTCCTTCGGTTGCAAGTAACACATGTGGCACTACGTAAGGAAAATAGCTGTAGCCAAGGCCAATAAAGCTTAAGCTAAATAGCACAGCTATGGAAAAAAACGGTAGGCTATGACCAAAATCCTCAGCATGAGGCTGATTCCGTAAATAGTAATCAACAAAAATAACGATAGCGCCACTTAGCACTGGTAGTGGAAATAATAAAATAGCATTAGGCATAGTAAGCCAACGTGCCGCTACATCTGGGCTTAAACTAACATTCGCTATGCTTACCAAAGCAATACCCACAGCAGCCACCCAGCCTGCCCGTCTCGTCCAAATGCTGGCCCGCAATTGCAATGGCCCAGTGGTTTTCATAACCAACCAAGCGCCACCAATGTAAGTATAGGCAGCTGCAACGCCCAGAGCACTTAAAACTGCAAAGCCGTAGGCTACAGGTTGTGGGTCAAATCCCAAAACATAGCGGCCAAGCATATAGCCTTGGCTTAGCGCCACAAATAATGATCCCAACTTAAAGGCCCAGTCCCAGCTGCGTTGAAAGCGTGTGACGGCTTTTACTCTAAAGTCAAAAGACACCCCCCGCACAATGAGTCCAATAAGCATAAAGGCTGCAGGAATGTATAGCTCCCTAAGAATTAAGCTATGGGCCTGTGGAAATGCAATGAGTAAAATACCCACAGCTAATACTAACCAAGTTTCGTTTGCATCCCAGAATGGCCCAATAGAGGCGACCATTCTATCCCTTTGCTGTTTGTTATCCATAGGCAACAAGATACCAACACCTAGATCAAAGCCGTCTAGGATGGCATAAACTAATACAGAAAATGCCATAAGCCCCAAAAACACAAGTGGCAATTGTGCATCATCAAACATGGCGATTCTCCCTAGAAGCTACATCGGCTAAAGCTACGTCTGTTAAGTTGCCGGTCTCATATTCATCCACTACAACGGCTTTGCGTGCTAGATTAAACAAAGTGTGCAAATAGGCAGCCATCAAGATGATGTAGACACCTAGGTACATTGCTAAAGATAGGGCTACATTGTGGCTGGCAATAGTTGTAACGGCGTCGCTGGTTTTTAATACCCCTTGCACCAGCCATGGCTGGCGGCCAATTTCTGTAACATACCATCCTGCAATAGTTGCTACCCAACCAGAAAATGTCATTCCAACCAGGGTTTGTAACATCCACCGAGGCAAAGTGTCTCTGCGCCATAGCAACCACACGCCGATCCAGCTGACCACTAACATTAGCAGCCCAGTTCCCACCATGATACGAAACCCAAAAAATAACGGTTTTACGGCAGGACGGTCTTCGCCAAAGCTTGAAATCCCTTGTATTTCACCATCTAGTTCATGGGTTAATATTAGGCTGGCACCGTAAGGTATGGAAATTTCATAATCATTACGCTGAGTATCCTCATTGGGCCAGGCAAAAAGCACCAAAGGCGCACCTTGTTCTGTGTGCCAAACAGCTTCCATCGCTGCTATTTTGGCTGGCTGATATTTAAGCGTATTTATGCCATGCATATCCCCCACAGCTATTTGCACCACAATCAATAATGCAGCCAAAGGAAGAGACTGTTTGAGGGCAAGCTTAGGTGCGGATTTCACGTCCCCTTTTAATATACGGTAAGCTGACACTCCAGCTATTAAAAAGCTAGCCGTCAAAAAGGAAGCCAGCATCATGTGGCCTAAGCGGTAGGGCATGGATGGGTTAAATATAATAGCCATCCAATCTGTAGGCATCGCCACCCCGTTCTCCATGACGAATCCGGCGGGTGTATGCATCCAGGAGTTAAGAGCAATAATCCAAAAAGCCGATAGGCTGGTACCAATGGCTACAATAAAAGTGGCAAGTGTGTGCACTTTGCTAGGCACCCTGTGAATACCAAATAACATCACACCTAAAAATGTCGCTTCAAGGAAAAATGCTGACATGACTTCATAGCCTAATAAAGGCCCTGCGATGTTGCCTACCTTTTCCATGAATCCAGGCCAGTTAGTGCCGAACTGAAATGACATTGTAATGCCAGTGACGACACCTATCGCAAAGGTGAGGGCAAATATCTTCACCCAAAAACGATAAATACGCATCCAAACTGGATGCTGGCTGATTTCAAAACGTAATTTAAAATAAAACAACAGCCAACCTAGGCCAATAGTGATCGTTGGGAATAATATATGGAAGCTGATGTTGGCAGCAAACTGAATGCGAGACAGAGCTAATGTATTAAGTAATTCTGATTCCATGGAAACCTGTAATAAAAAATGAATAGTTGACTTAAGCTAAACTAAAATGGGCCTACCTCTAAAAACTAAGCCCGTTGCCAAATGTATTAGAGCGAAAGACCTAAATTACCGATAGGGGTTTGTTAACCACTCTCTTCCTTTGAGCATTACGTGCCAATAGATAGAAGGCAAAACTTTGGTTTTTAGCCACCAAGCCCTGCGTGTAGGTTTAGTTCCATCAAGCAGCCATGTTGGAAATGAAGGTAATAACTTGCCTCCATAGCCAAATTCGGCTAGTACTATTTTGTTACGGGATACGGTGAGGGGGCAGGAGCCATAACCATCGTAAGTGGCTGTCAGAGGGCGTTGAGCCAAGTGGCTGATCACATTCAGTGCCACTACTGGTGCTTGCATACGGACTGCAGCCGCCGTTTTGGCATTTGGCGTATTCGCGCCATCGCCTAGACCAAACACATTATGATAGTGAGGGTTTTGAAGTGTGTCGGGTTTAACGTCAACCCAGCCAGCGGCATCTACTATAGGTTGTCCATACATAAAATCATGAGCCGTTTGTGGTGGGCAAACGTGCAACATATCAAAGGCTATGCTTTCTTGGCCTACTACAGCACCATCTTTTATAAGGTTAAAAGTGGCAGTCTGGCTGGGCCCATCTACTTTTACCAGCTGGCTATTAAGCTGTAAATTAATGCCATAGCCATTTACAGTGTCCATTAGCGCTGGAACGTAGGCCGGCACCCCAAATAGTACGCCACCTGCGTTATGAAATGCCACATTTATACTTTTTTGTAGGCCTTGCTGTTGCCACCAGTCAGAAGACAAGTAAAGTGCTTTTTGAGGTGCTCCTGCGCACTTAATAGGCATGGGTGGCTGGGTAAATAAGGCCGTACCTTGCTTAAGCTGCTGAACTAATTTCCAAGTGTAAGGCGCTAGGTCAAACCGATAATTAGAAGTTACGCCATGTTTTCCTAAGGTTTCACTGAGGCCTTCAATTGCGTCAAAATCAAGTTTCAGTCCAGGAGCTACAACCAAGGCACCATACTCAATACTGTCCTGGTTATCTAAAATCAACGTATTTTCGTCAGCGTTAAACTTTAGCGCAGATTGTTGTATCCATGTAACCCCTTTTGGGATCACCTTGTGCATTTTACGTATGGTCTGCTTAGGCGTAAAAATACCTGCACCTACAAGGGTCCAGCCTGGCTGGTAAGCGTGTGTTTGTGATGGGTCGACTAAGGCGATTTTGAGCTTGGGTTGGCGCTTCAGTAGGCTGCTGGCTACAGCGATGCCTGCGGCGCCTGCACCAACGATACAGACATCATAGTTGATTTTTGTCACGATAGATTCCTCTCACTTTTGGATGGTTATCTCTTATTTAATTTAGAAATAAGCTTATATCCAAATGATATATGCTTTTATTAGAGAAAGATACAACGAGCACCTAGGTGTTAGCTTGCACCTAGAGCTGCCCCATGTGTAAACCTCCCAATCAACGCGATAGCGCGCGAGACTATAAGGTTATGATTTATTAATGATCACTTTTGTTGCCTTGGTCTTTTGGCTTTTTAAAATCCGACTCATACAAATACTCAGCAACAAGTCGAACTTGGTTTTCAGAATAACCAAGCTTAGGCATCAAACCAAACTTATCAACAGCTCCAGCCATTAAGGCTTGATCTGCTTGAGGATTGGCGACCCAGTCCACTATGCGATTTACAAACTCAACTTTACCTGGGTACATGTCCCTTGTGTGGTCAACTAAAGCAAACACAGGTGGTGCTATCGAAGCTGGTGGTGTTTTGACGTGGCAAGCTGCGCAAAGGCTATCGTAAAGCTGCTCCCCACTTGGGTTGGTCGATGCACTGCCCATAGACATGGTGGACAATAAGGTCAGTGAAATAAGTGATCCGATCAATAGGTTACGTTGGTTCATAGTAGCTCCTCAAATAGTTATAATATCTTAAGAATTGATTATATATAAGATATATCTAAATTAGATAATATTTACATTAAATTACTGATAGCCTAGCTTTATAAACACTCCAATTGGCTACACTTTAATGCAATAAGAGATCAACAATGGAGCTACTTAGCGGTCGTCATGGTTTTTTTGCTAGTAAGCCAGTTGGCTGAGCGTTATCTAGATGGTCTGATAGTAACTTAACGAAACAGGCCTTAAATATGGCCTATGAACTAGGCGGAAAGTCACAGGGAGTGATATTTTCACTGTGCCGTGGCCAGCTTTACTTGTCCCTACAAAACACATATGTCAGATTATATCTGATATAATGTATCTTACGTTTGAACTTACCTGTATCCACCAAAACTTTAGTAAGTACGGATGTTGCAGAGCCACTAACGCTGCGATATTGGCTACGGTGGCCCTAGAAAGAACAAAACCCTGTCGAAAGAGAGCGCTTGGTCATTATTTACAAAGCGGGGTTATCGACCGAAAGTGGGCAATATAGGAGCCAACAAATTTGGCTGCAACCATTCTTGCTAGTATTAAATTCTGAGTACCCATGTGAATAAATACTACTCATTTGACCAGAAAGCATTGGTGGATATTTAAATATCAACTTTGCGACCAATCATTACATACAAATAAGGTTCGTTCAGTGACTCGCAAAATTGAACAGCTGTACGAGTAAAATACTATGCGTCATAAAATAAACCTTTCGATTATTCTCATTCTATTTTGGCTGCTGAATTCTGGCCACTACAGTTATTTGATGCTTTCCCTGGGTGCGGCTTCAATTGCCATCGTTGTATTAATTGCCCACCGCATGGAAGTGGTAGACCATGAGTCGCAAACCATCCATTTGTCCCTAGAATATCCTCGTTTTGGTCTTTGGTTGACCAAAGAAATTGTGATCGCCAATTTAACAGTTGTTAAGCATATATGGCTTGGCAACAAAACTATTACACCCACAATATCAGTGGTCAAGGCCAGCCAAAAAACTGACGCGGGGAAAGTTATCTACGCAAATTCAATAACACTAACACCAGGCACTGTGGCACTAGGTTTGGTAAATGATGAAATAATGGTGCACTCATTAATCCAAGAAAACATGCAAGCGCTTCAGGCTGGAGATATGGATAGGCGGGTTAGTAAATTGGAGAAATCATGGTAATTGCAGCGACTTTGGCCATTCTTGTGGCCATGATATTAGCCATCATTCGAGCGGTAATGGGCCCCAGCCTGTATGACCGAATTTTGGCCGTCAATATGTTTGGCACTAAAACAGTATTGCTTATTTCTCTTTTGGGTTTTGTTATGGGTCGACCTGAGTTTTTGGATATAGCGATGGTCTACGCACTTATTAACTTTATAAGTGTTATAGGGGTGTTGCGCTTATCTGACTCCTTTAGCTCTAAACACAATGGCCCCGTGGTTAATCCAGTGAAGAGGGACTCGTAATGGAATTTATACTTAGTTTACTAAGTGGTTTTTTCCTCCTATTTGGTAGTTTTTTGTGCCTTTCCGGTGGTGTAGGTATATTACGATTTCCCGATTTTTATACACGTATGCATGCCGCAGGTGTCACTGATACTTTGGCTGCAGCCATGATTCTTATCGGCTTGATGTTACAAAATCCTGAGACGCTGGTTATTATAAAACTCATGTTTATTCTATTGATGACACTCTTTATTAGCCCTGCGGCAAGTCATGCATTAGGGCAGGCTGCAGTGCTAAACAATTTACCTCCTTTGGTAGATTTGAACATCAAAGATTTAGATAACAGCACTGCCTCTGGAGATAAACCATCGAAATCTTAATCGACATTGTCTTATTAACACTTTTGGTTGGTATTGCCCTTGCGGTGAATCAAATCAAAGATATGTTTGCCGTTGTAATGCTGGCTGGTATCTACGGGCTTGTGTCTGCCAGCTTTTTTGTTGCAATGGACGCTGTTGATGTTGCGTTTACAGAAGCCTCTGTTGGCGCGGGCATTTCAACACTTCTTATGCTGACAACTGTGGCCATGACCGGCCGCACAGAACATGAGGCCAGCCATAAACCTCTTCTGGCTTTGTTCGTTGTTACCGTTACCGGTGGCTTACTGATTTATGGCACCTTTGATATGCCTTATTTTGGTTCTGCAGATGCCCCAGTTCACAACCATGTTGCCCCCCGCTATATCTATGATTCGATAAAAGAGATTGGGGTTCCTAATATGGTGACCTCGGTACTTGCAAGCTACAGAGGGTTTGATACCTTTGGTGAGGTGACCGTTATATTTACAGCGGGCATAGGTGTTTTAGCATTATTGTCGGTTGTAAGACTCCCTAAGACTGACGCTGCAGTTGAGGCCATTAATAACTCAATGCATGAAAAACATTTGGTTTTACGTGTGGTGATTAAAACTATGATTCCATTTATTTTACTCTATGCATTTTATGTTCAATTCCATGGAGACTATGGCCCTGGTGGTGGATTTCAAGCCGGCGTTATATTTGCTGCAGCGATCATTATGTATGCACTGTTATTCGGCCTAAGCGCCGCGCGCCGCGTCATTACACAGCCCGTTGTGCAATTATTATCAGCCATTGGTGTGCTGGTTTATGGAAGCGTAGGCATTGTTTCGATGTTAAATGGTGGCAGTTTTCTGGATTATAGTGTGTTATCTGCCGACCCTATTGCTGGACAACACTTGGGTATTCTCTTAATTGAGCTTGGTGTTGGTTTGACGGTGGCGTCTGTCATGATCATCATCTTTTTTAGTTTTTCTGCGCGCAGTGAATATCAACAGGCTAAGAAGGGTGAGTCTTTATGACAATGATACTGGGCCTCTACAACTACTGGATTGTGATCGTTTTGATGATGATCGGTTTCTATATCATCATATCTCACGGTCACCTCATCAAAAAAATTATTGGCTTGAATATTTTTCAAACCTCAGTATTTATTTTTTATATCAGCGTTGGAAAAGTTGAGGGAGCTACTGCGCCTATATGGCAAGAAGGTATTCTACTTTACTCGAACCCACTCCCCCATGTTCTAATATTGACCGCCATTGTGGTAGGTATAGCAACAACTGCCCTAGGACTTGCGCTGATCGTAAGGATTAAGGAAGAGTATGGCAGTGTTGACGAGGGTGAAATTCAGTCTATGGATAACCAGGACGTGATCAGTCAAGAGAAGGAACATCAGCAGTGTTAGCACACCTCCCTATATTGCAAGTTATCGTACCGCTTATTGCAGCACCGACCTGCTTGATCCTAAGAAAACCAAAACTGGTTTGGCTGTTTACGCTACTAGCCAGTTCGTTAGCGTTTGTTATTAGCATCCTTTTAGTTCAGCAAGTAATGCTAACTGGCACTATTAGCTATGAACTAGGTGGATGGAGCCCACCATGGGGGATTGAATACCGCATTGATAAGCTGAACGCCTTTATTGCGCTAATTATTTCTGGAGTGAGCACTGTGGTGTTGCTGGCAGCACAAACCAGTATAGAAAAAGAAATCCCCCAAGAAAAACAAACACTTTTTTATATTCTTTACTTACTGTCGCTAACAGGAATGCTGGGGATTTTAACTACTGGGGATGCGTTTAATGTATTTGTTTTCCTAGAAATATCATCTTTATCTGCATATTCCTTAATAGCACTGGGCAAAGACAGGCGTGCGCTTTGGGCATCTTTTCAGTATCTTATTATGGGCACCATAGGGGCTACCTTTATCCTTATCGGTATAGGCCTAATGTACCAAATGACCGGCACGCTTAATATGGCCGATCTTGCTGAGCGTTTACCAGAAGTTGCAGAAACACGCACTATCACTACAGCCTATGTGTTTTTTATTGTGGGTGTGTGCTTAAAACTAGCCCTATTTCCACTGCATTTTTGGCTACCTAACGCATATACCTATGCACCATCGATTGTGACTGCGTTTTTTGCCGCTACTTCCACTAAAGTAGCTGCTTACTTGCTTATTCGGTTCACGTTTTCAATTTTTGGCATTTCATTTTCTTTTACCACCTTGCCAATGGAAACATTGTTTTTAATACTGGGCTTATTAGGCATATTTATTGCCTCTACAGTGGCCATTTATCAAGATAATATAAAGCATGTATTTGCTTATTCTAGTGTGGCTCAAGTAGGTTACATGATAGTTGGTTTCAGTCTGGCAACCCAGGCTGGGTTAACTGCCATGCTGCTACACATGTTCAATCACGCACTAATGAAAGGTGCTCTATTTTTGGCCTTAGCTGCAGTTATTTACCGTGTTGGCAGCACTAGAATTGCTGATTTCCAAGGTTTGGGGCGCCAAATGCCATTAACCATGGCCGCAATCGTTGTGGGTGGCTTGAGCCTTATTGGGGTGCCGTTAACCGTGGGTTTTGTGAGTAAGTGGTATTTAGTTGTGGCGGTTCTTGAAAAAGGATGGTGGTGGCTGGCAGGCCTCGTTTTACTAGGTTCATTACTAGCTGTCATCTATGTTTGGCGTATTGTGGAGACGGCTTATTTTAAAGCACCAATTGCAGGTCGGCAGCCAGTTAAAGAAGCTCCAATGGCTTTTCTTGTGCCAGTTTGGATGCTTGTGAGTGCAAACGTGTACTTTGGCATTGATACGCGCCTAAGTGTTGAAATCGCCACTGCTGCAGCTAAAAGCTTATTTGGGGTTGTACAATGAATCTCTCATTAGAAACGTTGTTGCAGCTGTCTATCCTTTTACCGATGCTTTCAACCATTGGCATTGTAGCCTTACGAGGCCATCAAAATTTAAGAGAAGCAGTTAGTATTTTTACCAGCTTGTTTGTTTTTTATGCAGTGGTTTCTATTTACCTGGGTTTACAAAGTGGCGAAACAATTTCGGTACATTGGTTGCAAATACTGCCCTATTTAAGTGTGAGCTTTACGGTTGAGCCACTGGGGATGATATTTGCGTTAATCGCCAGTTTCCTCTGGTTGGTGACTATTATTTACTCTATTGGCTATATGCGTGGCCATAACGAAGACCATCAAACGCGCTTTTATTGCTGCTTTGCCATTGCTATAGGCGCTGTGATGGGCGTTGCCTTTGCTGATAATTTACTGACGCTGTTTATCTTTTATGAAGTATTAACACTATCCACCTACCCTCTAGTCACTCACGCTGGTACAGAAGCTGCAAAAAAAGGAGGCCGAACCTACCTTGGCATTCTACTTGGCACCTCGATAGCATTTTTTCTATTTGCTATTCTTGGTACCTGGGCGATTGCCGGCACACTAGACTTCACGCAAGGTGGCGTATTTCCAGAAGGTACAGACACCACTTTGCTAGGAGTCATTTTAGTACTGTTTATTTTTGGCATTGGTAAAGCAGCCATTATGCCCTTCCATCGATGGCTTCCTGCAGCCATGGTAGCACCAACACCCGTTAGTGCTTTGCTGCATGCTGTAGCTGTGGTTAAAGCCGGTGTTTTCACTGTGATGAAAGTCTGTGCGTTGATCTTTGGTATTGATCTATTAAGTATACTTCCTACCACTCAGCCCCTTTTGTATCTTGCTGGAGCAACGGTCCTGTTGGCGTCTTTCATTGCCATGCGACAAGATAATTTAAAAGCTAGGTTAGCTTATTCAACCATAGGCCAATTGGGCTATATCACCATTGGAGCTCTGCTCGCCTCACCAATCGGAGTTATTGGTGGATCGATGCATATTGCTATGCATGCATTTGGAAAAATTACGTTGTTTTTCTGTGCGGGAGCTATTTTAGTGGCGGCTCATAAATCAAAAGTTAGTCAATTAGACGGTCTAGGCAGGCAGATGCCAATCACAATGGCTGCTTTTTTTATTGCCAGTCTAGCTATTATTGGTATTCCACCAGCAGGAGGCACATGGAGTAAGTGGTATTTATTGATGGGCTCTATGGATACTGAACAATGGACTATTCTAGTAATTTTACTAGTAAGTTCGTTACTCAACATTGCCTACTTACTGCCAATACCTATTCGTGCATTTTTATACAAAGAGTCACCCTCCAATACAGCACTAGAGATCAAAGAAGCGCCTCTAGCTTGCTTAATCGCTATAGGTATAACAACCATTGCCACTATGGTGCTCTTTATCTACCCAACGCCATTGTATGAACTTGCTTCGTCCATTCTACAAACATCGAGTAATGCCCATGGACAATAAAACAAAATATATTTTTGACGACCCTAAAAACGTCAAACGTGTGATGACCTTCCTTTATACCAGCTGTGCAGTTTTATTTGCTTTGGACTTTGTGATTAATCGCCACGTCTATCATAGCTGGGAAAATTTGTGGGGCTTCCATGCTATTTATGGTTTTGTCGGATGTGTTGTCTTAGTCATTGTCGCTAAATGGATGCGTACTTTTCTAATGCGACCAGAGGACTACTATGATTACGAGTGGAAAACAGACGTAGACGAAAAAAACACGAGCAAAGGTGGTGTATTAAATGTGGATGACTGAGTTACCTCCGTTTGTTCTCTTCTTTATTGGGGCATTGATTGCTGCAGTAACACGCGGTCGTTTGCGTGGCGTTGTCATGTTGGCGATTCCTATAGTGAGTGCAATTAACCTATGGATGATGCCCGAAGGTATCCATCTACAGTTCTCTTTTATGGACTATCAGCTTTCACCATATAAAATTGATAAGCTAAGTTTGATGTTTGCTTATGTGTTTCATATAGCTGCTGTTATCTCCATCACTTACTCTTTGCATGTAAAGGATACAGTTCAGCAAGTTGCGGGAATGTTGTATGCAGGCAGTGCTTTGGGTGCTGTTTTTGCCGGGGATTTATTAACACTGTTCGTATTTTGGGAGCTTTTAGCGCTCACTTCAGTCTTTCTTATTTGGGCTAGAAAAACACCTCGTGCCTATGTAGCAGGCATGCGATATCTTATTATCCAAATTCTTTCAGGTGTAATACTGCTTGTAGGCATATTGTTCTACGCTGCTGAAAAAGGCACTTTAGATTTTCAATACATTGGTTTGGAAGGTGTGTATGGTTGGCTCATATTTTTCGCTATCGGTATTAAGTGCGCCTTTCCATTGTTGCACACCTGGTTGACTGACGCTTACCCCGAAGCCACACCTACGGGAACTGTCTTTTTAAGTGCCTTTACTACTAAGGTTGCTGTGTATGCCTTAGCAAGAGCCTATCCTGGCACTGAGATGCTGATTTATATTGGCGCTGCGATGGCCTGCTTACCCATATTTTGGGCGGTAATTGAAAATGATCTGCGCCGTGTACTCGCCTACAGCTTGATGAATCAGGTTGGCTTTATGGTAGTAGGAATAGGCATAGGCACAGCACTGGCAATTAATGGTGCTGTTGCACACGCGTTTAATGATGTTATCTTCAAAGGATTGCTGTTTATGAGTATGGGGTCTGTACTCCACATGACAGGGCGCATTAACGGGTCTGATTTGGGTGGTCTTTATAAGACAATGCCGAAAACAACCATACTTTGTATTATTGGTGCCGCGTCTATTTCCGCCTTTCCGTTGTTTAGCGGTTTTGTTAGTAAATCAATGGTGATGGCAGCAGCACTAGAGAATGGATATGATTGGATATGGCTGATGCTGTTATTTGCCTCTGCTGGCGTATTCCATCACGCTGGGATTAAAATCCCTTACTTTGCCTTCTTTGCCCACGACTCAGGTATACGAGCCAGTGACCCTCCAACTAATATGTTGGTTGCCATGTTTATTGCTGCAGGCCTTTGTATCGGCATTGGTGTTTACCCCGCAGCATTATACTCATTGCTTCCCTATGACACGGGTTACAACCCCTATGACGCCACCCATGTGTTGGCTCAGACTCAGCTACTGTTCTTTTCTGCACTGGCATTTGTATGGTTAAATTTACGAGGACTGTACCCACCAGAACTGAAGTCAACACACTTGGATGTCGACTGGACCTATCGACGGTTTTTGCCATTGGTATTACGCCGCTTGTTTGCCACCATTTGGAAGATAGATGGGGCAATACGCCGTAGTTTTATATCCAAGTTGGATTCAGGATTACACTACCTTGCTCAAAGGAATACAGGAGCAAGTAGCTTACTTTCTCGTGATCATCCTGCAGGCAGTATGGTAATTTGGGTTACCGTTCTACTGGCTATCTATTTATTGCTCAGTTTTATTCGTTGATCTCTAAAATTTAGAGATTGGCGAGTGATCAAGTAAGTGCTGCATCATTAAGACATTGCCAGTATCCTTAAACTACCACTACAGTTTGGTAATCATGGGTATCGCATTTACATTTACTTAAATTTTCAGAACGGTAAAACCATCCCCGTCCAGCGCATTCAAATCAACGTTCGAAGGTGCCTCCTGACCTCGCTCGAGCCTTGCTATAATATCCAGCGGAAATATTTGTTGTCTTGTCATAAAATACAACCATGCATATAGTGATAAGCTTTCTACCATGGATTATTTGAGTGTACGAAAAAATAAGTCCAGCCTGCCTACCATACGTTTACTTTTGGATAAAAACCAAAGTACAAAGTATTAATTAAAATAGAGGAAGGGTTTTAAGATATTGATTTATAAAAAGAAAAGATGGTGCCCGGAGCCGGAATCGAACCGGCACGACCGTTAAGTCGCAAGATTTTAAGTCTTGTGTGTCTACCAATTTCACCATCCGGGCAATGGTCCTGCTGAGGTTGGGGGTGTTAGAAATACACTCCCTGCAAAGCTACTTAGCCTTTGCATTGTTGGTAGTAATGCTGAGATTGCTACCTGCGCTTTTACTACCGAAAAAAGTTCTTTTTCGACGTGTTATGCGGAACAGCATTTTACACTTTGGGCCGTTAAAGTAAAGTAAAAAAGCGTTATTTTCTATATATTAGACGTTATTTGTTGTTCACTTTGTCTCTTGGCTGTCAATCATCTCGCGTAGCAAAAACTTTTGCACTTTCCCCATCACATTTCGAGGCAATTTTGGTATAAAAACCACCTCACTTGGGTGCTTAAAACGGGCCAGCTGCCCTACAAAGCTTTGTAATATAGCTGCGCTATTTAATGTGCTTTTTGGCGCTAGCACCACTAAAGCAATGGGGGTTTCGCCCCACTTTGGGTCTTTTCGGCCCACTACGGCTGCCTCTATGACGCCATCTAAACCATGTAGGTGACCTTCAAGCTGGGCTGGGTAGATGTTTTCCCCACCCGATATGATCATGTCTTTGGCTCTGTCATCCACTATTAGGTGGCCATCCACGTCTAAATGGCCTAGATCGCCTGTGTCAAACCAGCCATTTTGAAGGGCTAAAGCGGTGGCTTCTGGATTGCCCCAGTATTCAAATAACACATTGGGGCCTTTGATAAGGATATGCCCCACTTCGCCTAACGCTACTGGCAGACCTTTTGGCCCTGTAAGCTTCATTTGGCAATGTAAGGCACTTAAGCCTGTGCTATGAAATCGTGTTTTGGCCTGTTGCGCTGTTTGATACACCGCAATGGGAGAGGTTTCTGTGAGCCCATACACTTGTTGCACTGGCAACCCACGGCTGGTGACGGCTGCGATAAGGTCTGTAGGTACCAGTGATGACCCACTAGTAATGCTGCGCAGGCTAGATAAGTCTGTGGTGAGCCAATGCGGCTGGGCCAGCATCGCCCATAGTGTGGCAGGCACTAGCACGGTGAGGCTGGGCTTTTGTTGCTGGATGGCTGCCAGGGTATCCTGAGGGTCAAAGCGTGCGTGTAAAAGCACTGTGGCGCCTACATATAGCGCGGGTAGGGTTTGTATATTAAGCCCACCCACATGAAACATGGGCAACACGGTCAATATGGTGTCGCTGCTTGTCATCTGGTGCATGTGCTGGCTGTTTAGGGCGTTATAAAACAAGGCGTTTTGAGTTAACACTGCCCCTTTGGGGTAGCCTGTAGTGCCCGATGTGTAAACGATGAGCACTGGTGCGCTTAGGTCTAGATTTGCGTGATTGACCTTACTTGCCTGGTTTGCCACACTTTGCAGCAAAGCACTGTAAGAACGCCATAGATGAGCGTTTAACAGGCTTTTGCTGGGCTGCTGTTGGTGTTGCTGTAATTGCGTATCTTGTAGCACAAAGGCACAGGCAGGGTGCGCTGGGGCCAGGCTTGCTACTTGCTGCTGAAAGTCTGGTGTCACAAGTAATGCTTTGGGGCTAGCATCAGCCAACATATAATCATATTCGGGTGTTTCAAGCCGCCAATTAAGGGGTACAAAAATAGCACCTAACCTAGCACAGGCAAACAACACACTAATAAGCTCAATGTCATTTAGGCCCAAGTAAGCCACACGGTCACCACGCCCTATGCCTAGGGACTGCTTTAGCATTTTGGCGTTAGCACTGATCGCTTGAGCTAGGTCTGCATAGGTGCACTGGCGTTGTTGATAAATGATGGCAAGCTTGTTGGGGGTAAAGCGCGCGTGAGCATCAATCCAATTGGATATATTGTCCATTAATCGTCGGTCTCGCCACGTTCATACAGGCAGCCTTTACCTAGCATGTCTAGGCATAGCTCTGCTGTCCAAGGCAGCATTAACGAGCCGCATCGGCTGTCGCGATACCAGCGCTCCAGCGGTAGGGTTTTAAGCATGGACTGCCCCCCACAGGTGCGAATAGCCAGCTGTGCTATTTCGTTGGCATTTTCCATGGTAGTGTATTGCCCTGCCCACGCTCGCATGAGCTGGTCTTTACTAGGGTTTGCGCAGGCTTCCTTCATGGATTGAAACCATAGTGTTTTGGTTTGTTCTAACATGATGCGCATTTGTGCTACGGCGATTTGTTTGGTAGCAAATTGGCGGCGTTTTACAGGGCCTGTGCCTTCTACCTCGCCTCTAAGATACTTCACGGTAAAGTCGTAAGCTGCTTGGGCAATGCCCATGTAGCTAGGTGTCAGTGTCATAAACATGTGTGGCCAGCGCTTGGCTGCCTGAAAATAAATACCTGCTGGCATTAGTGTTGCATTGTCTGGCACAAACACGTCTTCAAAAATAAGCGTGCGCGACACTGTGCCACGCATGCCTACTGGGTCCCATGTGCCTTCCACTGTCACCCCTTGTGAGGTGGCTGGCACAGCCAAATAGATGGTATTGCTGCGGCTAAGCTGGGTGTTTTCGTCTGTAGTTTCAGTGCATAAAATGCCATAGTAGTTGGCATGTCCAGCTAGGGATGCAAAGATTTTTTTGCCATTCACTCGCCATCCCCCTGGCACTTTTAGGGCAATAGTTGCAAATGCTTTGGCGCCAGCTGCTGCGGAGCTGCCTTCTGAAAAAGGCTGGGAATAGATGGCTCGTTCTTTAAGTATGCGCTGGTAATGCACCGCGCGGTTTTGTTTATGGGTGGCTCGCGTTGCTTGGTCCATTTCCAAATCATCAGTCAGCAGGCCACTCCAAAGAGTAGAACACACGTGCATGTTCCAGGTGAGTGCTGTGGCTCCACAATAGCGACCTATTTCAGCGGCAGTTAGCGCATAGGTTAAAAAGCTAGCTCCCTCTCCTCCATCTTCTTTGGGAATACAAATGCCCATTAGGTTGGCGTCAAACAAATCTTCATAGTTTTCTGTAGGAAATGCTGCTCTAGCATCGTAATCAGCGGCTCTGGCAGCAAACTTAGTTTGCCCTATGTGCCTAGCCCTAGCGGTAAGGTCTTGTTGTTGGCTAGTGAGTTGCCACGCTTTAGCGTCGAACATAGGTTTATCAGCTTGCATATGCAGCTCCTTTTCAGGTGTCGGTGTGTTTTGGATATGGCTTCATGTGGTGGTGGATAACAGCCCAATAAAGACTTTCACCTGCTGGTTAAACAGTTGCGGTTGTTCTACGTTTGCTAGGTGCCCTGCGTTGGGTAACACGCACAGTTTAGACCATGCTATTTTACTAGCTAGCCGTTTCATCATGGCTGCGCTGGCCATAGTGTCTTCGGCGCCGGTTAGCAATAAAGTAGGCAGCTTTAAATGGGGTAGGTTTTGCCGATAATCAAACACACTGATGCATTTAATGGCTTGTCTGTAAGTGTGGCTTGGCACTTGCTCCATGCACTCTAGCGCCTTTTTCCTGGCGTGTGGCGCGCAAGCTTTGGAAAGCAAAGGCTTTATTAGGCTAGGCGCCAGCTGCGCCATGCTTTGGCCTTCATCTAATGGCGTGAGCCTTGAGTCTATAAACCGCTTTTGAAAAGCACCATCATTAGAGCCAAAGGCTGCGCTGGTAGAATACAAGATAAGCCCTGCCAGATACCTAGGATGCTGTGCAGCAAAGGCTTGCGCTAGCATGCCACCAAAAGAATGGCCTAGTAGATACACCTTGTGCAATTGGTGCTGATCTAGAAATTGTTTTAAACCCGCCACTAAGCAGTCCCAGTCCATCACTGGCAATGGAGCACTGCTGCCATAGCCAGGTAGGTTTAGGCTCCACACTTGCATGTGCTGGCTTAGACTATCCACACCTTTTAGTTGGGGGGCAAAGGCATTGGCGTTGCCGCCCATCCCATGCAAACACACTAACACTTGGCCTTGCGTACCACTTTTCACATAGCTCCAGCTCATATAAAGTCTCCTTGCAGTTGGCCCCGCTCAATCACACAATAATCATCTAGGTGAATAGTGCAGTTGCGCACGGGTAAGTCAAAATGCCCTTCGGTATAGCGCCCTGCAGATTCATTAGCGCCTGTGGAAAACAGAAAATTGCCAGCAAATGCCCGCAGCTCAGTGCCGTTGGTGTCTCGTTTGTCATACATAGCCAGTGCTTCATAGCGTGCCTTAGGGTTCATGCCAAAGCCCACATGAGACACCGCATAGGCATTCTTATCATTCCAAGCAGCAAAGTAACGGCGCATTAGCTCTGCATCGGTGCCTTGGCCGTCTATGTGGGTGACAAAGTCGTCTTTTATGGTAAGGGTGACTGGCCGATCTAAGTAGCGCTTAAAGGTGAGGTTAATGTCACCTGCATCCAACACTAAAGTGCCATTGGTACTGCCTTGTTTGGGGAAACACACCACAATGCCTGCAGGCCAATGTGCCAAGGTGCTTGGCCTATCGGTGTAGCCCCATACGCCAGCAGTGGGTGCGTTTTGTAGATCTATGGTGAGGTGCGTGCCTGCTTCTGAAGTCACCTGCATGGTGCTAGCTTGTTTGCACAGCTTTGCTGCGGCTTTCACTTTGGGCGTGAGGGTTGGATCTGGGCTTAGGCGGGTGAGTATTTCTGGGTGTTCATTACTCACCATTAGCACCCGTGCGCCACCTTGCAGTATTTGTGGCAACTCTACCGCATGCAGCAAGCCCTCTACGGTGCAATCTAACACCAGGGTACTGCCTGCTAAGGCTGTGATCACAGGGCCTGCATTTTGGAGCACGCTAGAGGCTCCAGTAGAGCGCACTGGTACTGGTGCATTAGATGCTGGCGTAGGTATGCGCACATGGAATGCATGACAACCCATGCGCACTAAGGCAAGCTCTGCCAGCTGCAAGAGAATATCTCTGGACTGGGTCTCTGAAAGTATGGCTACAGAATCTCCTGCCACCAAACCACACAAGCCTAAGGTGTGCTCAAAGGCTGCAAGCCAAGGCGCTTCAATATGATCATTTAACATGCTTGCGCATCTCATTTTGTATTACACTTTTGCCAGCATAGCATACACATTTTTATATGAAAACGAATACAACTACTCTACTATGTAACAAAACAGATTATCTAGATACGCCTATGTCCAAACCTTTAAGTTTTATAGATGACTACCTGCCTTACCTTTTGGCACGCTCTAGCTACCTGGTGAGCGAACAATTTCACCTTCAGATTAAAACCCAAGGTTGGTCTTTAAATTATTGGCGTATACTGGCTAGTTTGGCTGATGAGGACGGCCTAACGCTTACCCAACTCAATCAAAGGGTGCTGTTTAAGCAGCCTACTTTGTCTAAGCTAATGGTTAAAATGGAGCAAGAAAAGCTGTTAGTAAGGCACAAAGATGAAGGAGATAAACGCGCTATTAAGATCACTATCTCACCCAAGGGCAGGGCCTTAGTGGCTGATCTATTGATCCAGGCCAAGGATTATGAACAGACGGTGTTGGCAAATTATAGCCAAGAGCAACAGCAACTGCTAAAAGGCATGTTAAGGGCCTTGGTGGGGCATTTACAGAGTTGAAATCAGTGCAAAAGATTCAATAACGCCTAAGTGGTTTGGATAACCACTTGTATTTACTAGACGTGTATTGGTGCAATGAGGGCAGTAATAAAGATCACTGAATCCCGTAAAAATGTGGAGGCCGAACCCGGAATCGAACCGGGGTTAGCGGATTTGCAATCCGGTGCATAACCACTCTGCCATTCGGCCTAAATTTGGAGCGGGAAACCGGATTCGAACCGGCGACCCCGACCTTGGCAAGGTCGTGCTCTACCAACTGAGCTATTCCCGCTACATATCACTTATTAAGGCGTGTGATGAGCCT
>Ga0308015_10000415_pt1 | contig 20183 bp, 18 predicted proteins | sample Neamet231_FD_203128 | JGI IMG/M metagenome (GOLD analysis project Ga0308015, IMG submission 203128) | Marine microbial communities from water near the shore, Antarctic Ocean - #231 | ecosystem: Environmental > Aquatic > Marine > Unclassified | place: Southern Ocean | collected 2014-07-28
AGATTCCCTCATATCGAGAGAGATCCCCTGTAAGAGTTTGCGCGGCTGGGATGCCGGGGGTACCAAATAGATGTTCGCCTATCTGATCAGTAATTGCTGCAGGTCCCGGTGGCGCTTCAGTATTTTGCAGGACAACTACGGTCACATCTTCATCAGGGTAATAGCGCGAGTTCGAGAGGAAACCATCTATTCCACCTCCATGCTCAATGACTCGACCCGTGGCATGTTGGTAGTGAGTAACCCCCATCGCATATCGAATTGGTGTTCCATCTGTCAGCGGCACCGGCGTGATCAGCAATTCGTAAAGTGCGGGCGACAAAATCTCGCCATGGTGCAGCGCGCGATTCCAGGCGAGCAGGTCTGAAATGGTAGAGCAGAGTGATCCGGCTGCGTAGGGCCAAGTATGATCATGGTAGCGGGCAAGTTTTAGGCCCTCGTCTGAATATTGATACCCCTGTGCTTTCTGTTCCACCAACTCGCTATTGCTACAGTAGGAACTATTTTCCATGCCTGCAGGGCTGAAGAGATTCTGATCAACATACTCTTCGAAAGACTGGCCAGAAACAGACTCTATAATCAGTCCCATCAGGAAATAGGCCGAATTGTTATAGATCAGCGCCTCACCCGGTTCAAACTCGAACGGTTGCTTCTCGATCAGACGCAACAAGTCTTCTCTGGGTAATGTGCGTTGGCCGATTTCTCCATATTCGGGCATCTCTGTAAACCCCTTTATCCCCGATGTGTGATCCATCAGTCGGCGCACGGAGATCTGCCTGCCTTGAGTTTCGAAGTCCGGTAGGTATTCGCTAATATCGGTGTCTAGGTCGAGCTTCTCCTGTCCATAAAGTTGCAGTATAGCTGCGCTCGTGAATTGCTTCGTTACTGATCCGATCTCGTGCACGGCGTCCATGGGCATAGGCACCTGCCATTGCAGATTGGCATAACCATAGCTCTTCTTTAGAAGAACCTCGTCGCCGTGGGAAACTCCAATACTGAGCCCGGCTAACGTGGTGCCTACTTGCTCAGCAGCGATGGAATCAGCTAGGGCCTCCAAGTCAGAGGCTTGTGCCAGAACAAACTGGAAAGGCATGAGTAGAGTGACTAACACTGTAAAAGTACTGCAGGAAAGTATTTTCATAATTGATTTTACACTTTATATGACTGCTTGATACAAAGAATTACTGTACCAAATTAGATGGCTAGGGGTAGGGTATTTTGTGTTTGAGAATCTGAATGTAATGGCTATCGCTCAGCGGATAAAAGGTAATGGATAGACAGCAGGCTGATTCTGTCCATGAGTTCACTTTGAAGTCGGCTCATCATATCCCGGGGCTGAAGTAGGTCCCAATAAGTGGGGCAGAGTAAAGTACTGTAGAGTATAATTGCTAGGCCCTTTTTTTGATCGCAGCATGCTCTGATGCGATATCATCCATCCTCTTTTTCTCTTCTATCTGAGTCATCAAATTACTATGTAAAAGTAGAATCCAGGTTTCGGTTTCTATTCCAAGGACAATCATGAAAAACTCTGATCAAAGCCAACGTTTCCTTTTTGAGGATCACCCTATTCGTGGCCAACACGTCTCATTAGATCAATCTTGGCAAGAGATTGCTCAGCAAGGAGAATTGGAGGGGAGGGGATTAAGCTTATTAGGGGAGGCGTTGGTAGTAGTCGCCCTTTTGGTGGACACACTTAAGATCGAAGGGAGTGTTACCCTTCAGATTCGCGGCACAGGGCCGCTGGAGCTTCTGGTTGTGGAGGCAAACTCAAAACATGGGGTCAGAGGCACTGCTAGGCAGGTAGGCGAAATTGATGAGCAAGCGGATCTCCAGCAGATATTTGGTAGTGACGTTTTGGTGATCACCATTAAAGCGGAAGGTGCTGAGCCCCATCAAGGAATAGCACCACTACGTGGCATAAATCTGTCGGACGCGCTGGAGTACTATTTCGCCACATCCGAACAGCTGCCTACACATTTTTGCTTAGCCTGCGACGCGGAAAATGCAAGTGGCATGTTAATCCAAAAACTACCTGGCAAACTTACAGACGACGATGCTTGGGATCGCGTATTGCATTTGGCTTCAACCGTCACCGATGATGAATTGCAAAGACTAGCTTTAGGTGAGCTCTTGCACCGACTCTTTAATGAAGAAACATTACGACTCTTTGATTCTCACACTATCAAGTTTTCTTGTAGCTGTTCGCGAGAACGCACCGCTGCGATGTTGCTTTCTCTGGGAAAAGCCGAGGCAAGCGAGATACTTGAGACCGAAGGAGAGATCTCTGTGAGTTGTGAGTTTTGTAGTACTAACTACAGTTTCGATCAAATAGATGTTGATCAGGTATTTGGTGAGGGTGGAACAGTGCCGCCGAGTGCGACAACCCACTAAAATAGACTCAAAGGACTCTGGCCCTTTGATTTTTAAATTTCGTTTAAAAAATGCCAGCTAAGCAGCAGGTTTAATAGCATTTAAGGAATACATATGTCAGCAAGCGAGAGTGATTTTAATGAAGTTAATTGGTATGCCGGTCGAGCCAATGCTGCATGTCAGACTGCAAGTGAGATTCAGGAAAAATATCCCAATGCAGTCCATGTAATTAACTTAGAAACAATCGACATACAATAATTTCTTGAAACATTCTCGCTCGAGAAGGTCCAGGCGGTTTCGGTGCGCGGTACAGCCAGCCTGAAAAATGTTGAAGAAGACGCCGAATACCTACAATCGAAAACTCGAATTTGGAAATTTACGTCCACAAGGGGTTCGATAGCGATGCTGCCGTCGTTTATGAGGAACTAAAACCACATCTTCTTGTTGATCATCAGATTAAGCTAACCGGACATTCTCATGGACCGCTATATTCACACTCTTGAGGATGTACATACATGAAGATATTTTTTCCGTAGTGCGTTCCATTAGTTTAGGGCAACCCAAAGTGACGAACGATCATGGGGTTGGGATGTATGGGTCTTTACCATTGACAAGAGTGGTAGATGAGGATGATTTAGTTCCTATGGTCCCTCCTATCACCTTGCTTGATTCAATTCATGGATGCTATGAACACTTTGGTGATGAGGTGATATTCTCCAAGCACAAACTCGTACGTTTTCCCAAAGAGGATGAGATCGCGGAATTACTTACGAAGGTTCATACCGGCAAGTAATACTTAGGGTCGACCGGTCGCATTAAGACCCTGGCCACCAGAGTGATACTCAACAATGCCGCCATCAAAATCATCGAGGAATTGTAGATACTGCTGGTTCCTTTGGAACTTGCAGATAAATCCAACCTAGCCAGCATTAAGCGATTCTGCGATATTCTCTATAGACCGGTGTCCAGAAGTTGCGCTCGATCGAGGCAAGCAGTTCATCGTTAGTCATTTCCCGCGCAAGATCCTGCTCGATTGCAGTCTTGGCTACCTTGAAAGCAATCTTTCGGCTGATCTGGGGTAATGCTGTTAGCGGAGGCAGTACCGCGCTGGATTGGTCTTCTTGCCCCGGCGACAGTTCGGCTAGAGTTGTACTGGCGGCCATCAACATCTCGTCGCTGACTAGCCTAGCTTTGCAGGAAATAACGCCGAGGCCAACGCCTGGGAAAACATAACTATTGTTACATTGTGAAATTTTAAAAGCCTCACCATTATGTTCGACTTCCTCGAATGGGCTGCCGGTGGCAATAATAGCTTTGCCGTCAGTCCACTCTACTACGTCCTGAGGATGTGCTTCTACATGTTGAGATGGGTTGCTTAGCGGAAGGATGATCGGGCGAGGGCAACCTGCGAGCATCTGCCGAATCACTTCTTCGGTGAACAACCCGGGCTTGCCGGAGACACCGATTAGTATGCTTGCTTTAGTGTTGCTGATTACATCCATCAAGCTGGCATAGTCACTGCCCGAAGTAAGTCTCCATTCTTTCAGAGCGGACGAAGGTTGTACCAAACTTTCTTGAAAATCGAGCAAATCGGTCATGCCTTCGGTTAGCAGGCCAAAGCGGTCGACCATGAACACCCTAGAACGTGCATGTGCATCCGTGAGGCCTTCGATAACCATCGCGTTGATAATGAGTTCGGCTATACCACAGCCTGCTGAGCCAGAGCCCACGAATACGACCTTCTGATCACGCAGTGCTTCGCCTTTCTTTCGGCACGCTGAGAGTAGGGTTCCCAAAGTCACCGCCGCGGTGCCCTGAATGTCATCGTTAAAACAGCAAACGTGTTCGCGATGGCGCTGCAATATCGGCATGGCATTCGGCTGCGCAAAGTCTTCAAACTGAATCAGCACGCCAGGCCAGCGTTTTTGTGCGGCATTGATAAAGTCATCAACGAAGTTGTCATACTCAGCTTTTTCTATGCGTGGATGGCGCGTGCCCATGTAGTAAGGGTCGTCCAGTAGTGTCTTATTGTTGGTACCTACATCTAGGGCCACAGGTAGCGTGTAAGCGGGGCTGATTCCACCGCAGGAGGTATAGATAGATAATTTTCCAATGGCGATGCCCATGCCGCCAACACCTTGATCACCTAGGCCAAGCACGCGCTCGCCGTCGGTCACAACAATTACCTTTACCCTATCCTTGGTGACACTGCGCAACATCTCATCCATAAACCGCCGTTCTTCATAGGACGCAATAATGCCGCGGGCACTGCGGTAGATATCAGAGAAGTGTTCGCAAGCTTCGCCTACGATGGGTGTATAGATGATCGGCAGCATCTCGACAAGATGCTCATTCAGCAATCGATAGAATAGGGTTTCATTGTTGTCCTGCACTGCACGCAGGTAGATGTGCTTATTGATTGGTTCATCGAAGCTCTTGTACTGCATGTACGCGCGTTTTACCTGCTCCTCGATATTTTCATAGCGTGGCGGCAAGAGTCCGATAAGGTTAAAATTGAGGCGCTCCACCCCGGAGAAAGCCGAGCCCTTATTCAATAAGGGTGTTTCTAGCAGAGATGGACCTGCGTAGGAGATGTAGATGGGCTTGGTGGGAGCCATGACTCTCTCATTCTCTCAATAAATAGTTTAGTTGATGGAGCTTCTAGAGGCAAAACTTGCGTCTGAGCTTCACGATGAACTGAGAATACGCCTGCTCGAACGTATTGTCTTTATCAACGTCTACCCAATTGTAATTCAGATTGAGGAGCGCGTCCCAACTCAATCTCGTTTCTAGCACGCCGTTGACTGTAAGTCTTGTAGCGACGATAACCATCCTCTGAATATAACCACCGCCGCGGTATAAGCATGGCCCAAAACAGGTTTCTAGTGTACTTTTAGGGAGTCGTTCAATTGTCTATCAAGAAAAATATCAGGAGGTTCTCCGTGCTCCTCAAGAAATATCTTAGTCCCTTATCCGCGCTCATCGTGTCGAGTGTTTTGTTACTTTCAGCACCACCGGTCTCCGCGCAGAATCTGGGAAATGGGCAGCAACTCTTTCAAACTCTCTGTGCTCGCTGCCATGGCATGCTGGGGGAAGGATCTGAGGGCCCGAGTCTTACGCGGCCAAATCTTGTTCACGCCCCGGATGACGCCGCTCTCGTTTCACTGATCGTAGGCGGTATTCCTGGAACAGGCATGCCAGGCTCACGGCAATTGCGTGGTCAGGATGGGCCTGATGTGGCGGCGTATGTTCGCAGTTTGGGTAAACTGCCCTCGGAAGAAATGCCTGGTGACGCGATAGTAGGGGCGCAGGTGTATAGAAGCATCGGCAACTGCTCTAGCTGTCATATTCTAAATGGAGAGGGTTTCGGTATCGGTCCAGAACTCAGTAATGTGGGTCAACGACGCACCGCAGCGTATCTTCGCCGTTCAGTAACCAGCCCAGAGGCAGATCAGCCGCGTTTGGTGGATCGCTTTCGCGGTTCGCTACAAGCTTTCCTGACTGTACGTATCGTTTCAGAGCTCGGAACTTACGAAGGTATGCGCATCAACGAAGATGCGTTTACCGTACAGATGCGCGATATGGCGGGTGAGATATATTCCTTTGAAAAATCTGACTTGATCAGTTACGAGAAGCTAGAAGGGCATTCTCTTATGCCGGGCTACAACTCTGTATTAAACGAGAAACAGATAGACGATGTTGTGTCCTACCTCATGAGTTTGAAATAAAAATTGGAGAAGAATGAAATGAAGTTATCGGCATTATCAAAAACCAACTTGTTCTGCGCATTCTTCTTATCCTGTTTAGGAAGCTGCCCTGTTCTAGCCGACACTCCTTTCGAGGCACTTCTCGCTGATGAGGTAAACGGTGCAGACTGGCTTTCTTATTCCGGTGGATATAAGTCGCAGCGGTTTTCTCCGCTGAGCCAGATCAATACGGTCAATGTGGGTCAGCTGAAAGTGATGTGGGCATATCAGATGCAGCCTACAGGAATAAGTGGGGCGGCTCTGCAAGAAACGACACCTCTTGTGGCGGGCGATGTCATGTATATAACGGAATCGCCTAGCAGCGTGACCGCGCTGGACACGAGCACGGGTAGGGTGTTGTGGCATTTCGTTCCGGACATTACTAATGACGTTTTAAATATCGGTTTTCCACGAATCAATCGCGGTGTCGCCCTGTTGGATGACAAAGTGTATGTAGCCACGTTAGATGCGCGCCTCTTTGCTCTAGATGCGCGGACAGGTGCCGTGCGTTGGGAAACTACGGTGGCGGATAATTCAGTAGGCTTTTCGCTGACTCTGGCTCCGCTGGCGTTGGATGGGAAAATTGTCGTGGGTGTGAGCGGTGCGGAAGCTGGCGTGCGAGGTTATATCGACGCCTACGATTCCGAGACGGGCGAGCGTCTGTGGCGGACATTTACTGTCCCTTCACCTGGCGAGCCCGGCAGTGAAACCTGGCAGGGCGACGACTGGCAGACCGGCGGTGGCTCTACTTGGCTGACTGGATCCTACGATCCAGAACTTGATTTATTGTATTGGACTACAGGAAATCCGGCTCCAGATTGGAACGGCGACTTACGCCCCGGAGACAATCTATTTACCTGTGCGGTGTTGGCGCTAGATCCCGATACCGGCGTGATGAAATGGTTTTTCCAATACACGCCGCACGATACTCATGACTGGGATGCCAATCAGATTCCAGTGTTGGTTGATGGTGAGTTCGAAGGTCAGCAGCGCAAGCTTCTTGCTTTGGCTAATCGCAATGCATTCTATTACTTGCTGGATCGAGAAACTGGAGAATACTTGTTAGGTGAGGAGTATTCATTCCAGACTTGGTCTGAAGGTATAGATGATAACGGTAGGCCAATCGTAATTTCCAATACAGAGCCAATGCGCGAAGGAAACTTGGTTTGGCCTAGCCTTCAAGGTGCTACCAACTGGTTCTCTCCTTCGTACAATCCGCAGACCGGACAGTTCTTCGTGCCGAATCGCCGCATGGGTGCAATTTACTTCAAGTCTGATGTGGAGTACGAGCCGGGCATGCCTTTCTTAGGGGGTGGCGAACAACCGTTGGACGGTGACGATGCGTCTGGAGCCATTCTAGCGTTAGATGTTATGACAGGCGAACAGCAGTGGGAGTTCGAGTTGCAGACTCCGCCCTGGTCAGGCGTGATGGCGACAGCAGGAGGCCTGGTGTTCGGTGCCAGCAACGAGGGCAATTTCTTCGCCTTGGATGCGGAAGATGGAGACCCTCTCTGGTTTTTTAATTCCGGTGCGCACATTCGCACCAATCCCATGGGGTTCTCCGTGGATGGCCATCAGCGCGTTGCGATTATTGGAGGGCAAACCCTATTTGTATTCGGCTTAGAATAGTCGAACAGATTAGGGCTGGATAGGCCATATTTGGATAAACAGGAGCTAGCGCGGTGCCACAATAGTTTGTCGCTGGAACTCTAGGCCTTCAATGCCAACGCGAACAACATCTCCCGGTTTTAGATAACTTGGTGGAACCATGCCATCGCCTACGCCAGCTGGAGTTCCGGTAAAGATCAGATCGCCGGGATAGAGCGTCATGAACTGGCTTAGGTGACTGACGATTTCCTTAACACCGAAGACCATGTCAGCGGTGGTGCCTTGCTGGCGCATTTCTCCGTTCACTTCTGACCAGATAGATAGGTTCTGTACGTCATCGATATTGTCGGGAGTCACCAGATAGGGGCCGACAGGTGCGAACGTATCGGCGCTCTTTCCCTTCGTGAATTGTCCGCCGCGTTCGCGCTGAAAAGCACGTTCGGAAACGTCGTGTCCAACAGTGAAGCCCGCGATGTAATCGAAGACTTCGTTCTCGGATATATATTGGGCGCGACGGCCAATCACAATGACAAGTTCTGATTCGTAGTCGAGCTTATGACCATTGCGTGGCTGAATCACATTGTCGAAAGGACCTGTCAGGGCAGAGGTGGCCTTCATGAAAACGAGTGGTTCGGTGGGTAGCTCTACTGCCATTTCCGCCGCGTGATTCACATAGTTGAAACCGATGGCGACGATCTTGCCCGTCCCGGTAACTGGTACTCCGAGTCGAGGATTGCCCGGAACGATGGGTAGTTCGCTCATTGAGATTTTTGCAATTTCCTCTAGTGAGGCCGCAGATATGGTATCGGGCGTAATGTCATCGATATGTGCCGAAAGGTCGTGAATTTGACCCTGCGCATCGACTATTCCCGGCCGCTCTTCGCCCAAAGGGCCAAAACGGACTAACTTTATTTCTGCGGCATTCAAGACGCTACTGGATAGAATCAGAGCGATCGCTGTAGTTAAAGCGGCAAGTATTCTCTTTGACATGATTAACCTCGTTACCCTTGTTTCAGTCGAAAATTTGAACGCTCAGAGTGTAGTCAAAAGTGATCTTTTTGTCTTGCCTATAATGCGAAACCGACCGCTAAAGAAAGCCCGGCACTGACTAGCTCTATTTAGTGTGGCATAGGGGCCTACATAGTCAGTGGGTTCCACGCGTTAATCCTTATTCGTATTTTTAATGAATACTTTGGAGCTTGCTCAGTAAATCTGTACTAGCTGGGCCCGCGATGCAATAGACAGTTGGCAGGTGGTTTCTCATAGCTCGTGTCGGCCCCGATGGCTTTCTACCGAGGCGGCTAGCTTGTAGCCAACTTTGCGGAATGGCTCTGGAGGCATCCAGCTAGCCCGGCCAAATAACTTAGGGACATCTGGCACCTTCATGCCATGAGCTGCTTCGACGAGCAGTTTTCCGAGGAGGGTCCCCTTAACTGTACCGCCACCGTTACAACCTGCTGATACATAAAGCCCGGGCTTGAATTCGCCCCATACAGCACCCCCATTGAAAGTAAACCCGACTGCGCCACCCCAGCAGTGTTCGAGCTCGAAATTTGGTAGTTGCGGAAAGCGCTTCTCGAGACGGCGTTGGAGCCCACCGATGATCTTTTCTCGGGGGGCCTCCTTCTCGTAGCTATGCATGGAGCGAACCATCAACCTTCCGTCACGGGTTCGACGCAGGGTGCTGCCAAGTCGATGAGTGGGAAGTAGCCCCCAGCTCTCATCGCTGCCCAGATCATCCAATACCGACCTCTCTAACACTGGAGTTAAGCCGGCATAGGTGTGCATCGCTACGAGGCGAGAACGGCCGATACCTAGCTCTTTGCTGAAGACATTGTTAGCCAATACTAATTTACGCGCATTGATGAGAGCTTTTGGCGTTTGCACCTGCCACCCGCTAGATTGCTGCGTTAGTTTCAGTGCAGCTGTGTTCTCAAACAATTGCACCGACTCAGGTAGCAGTGACGCAAGCGCGCGGATTGCTGCTGCGGGTTGTGCAAGGTAGCAGTCGGGAGAATAGAGTCCCTCCTGATAGAAGTGCGAACCTATTCTTAATTTAAGTGCAGTCGCATCTAAACTTTCATGCTCGAGTCCAGCAGATTCGAGGAAGGCGCGATAGTTCTGTAGCGACTTCAGTCCAACGTCGCTAGCGGCTGCGCGATAGGTTCCAGCCTTGGTTATGTCTACCTCGTGACCGGAGGCATCAATCTCGGCGAGGATTTCTGCCATGGTGCTTGCTGTGAGGCGGTTGCAGTGATTCATCTTCTCTATCTGATCTGGATTGGCATCCTCGGCAAGCGCGATCTCCAATAAGAATCCAGAATTGCGACCGGGGTTGCCTTCACCAATCTCGCTGGCATCTATTAAGGCAATCCCAGCCTCGGGAGACAGGCTATGCCAACGTTTAGCTGCGGATATTCCAGTCCACCCAGCGCCAATGATTAGCACATCGACAGAGAGTTCTTTTCCCAACGCAGGGCTTGCCTCGCGCGCGGGCAGTAGCGCGTTCCAACCGCTCTTCAATTTGTAATTTGGGAAATTTTTCCGATTAGACATAAGTTAATGTTTGTCAGTCTATAACTCTATCACTAGAGCTTTCTCGGGCGGCAACTTGCCTGCACAGATTTCAGCATAAATGTCGGCGAGCTTCTCAACACCGTCCAGCTTCTCAAATTTTATCCAGTGGGCACTGCGTTTACATGAGTCATAGATAAATTGTGATGACTTGGAGTCGAATCCTTCGTGCCCCCATTCTTTTATGCGCATTTGAATATGGCTGGGAGCGAAGAAGAATTCTCTCTTATCCGCGGGAATGCCTGTGTCTTTTCCGCCTTCGCTCCAGTGTGTTAGCCCTACGTTTAGGCAATGAACTAAGCTGTCGCCGAGATGTGCGTGAATGTCCGCTAGTAATTGCGAGTTGCCTGACATGTCCACAATCACTGTTGGTATCGACGCGTTGATTTCTTCAAGCGCGTCATAGTTGATTGTTTTGTCATACAGACCAAGGCCCACAACCCATTCTTGATTGCGCTTTGAGGTGAGGCCAATCGAAGTGGGGGCATCAGTGTCTGCAGCTAGTGCGTATCCCAGACCGATGCTGGTCTTGCTCGAAGCGCTAATAATGATAACTTGCTTTGCACTATGCCAGTTATTGTGATGCAGGCTGTCCCATAAGCAGAATGACGTAATATATAAAGGCCACAGGAGCATCCGCATATTGTCCATGTTCCTGTCATAGTCTGCTTCCTTGCCTACTCTTCGATAAGTGTTGTAACCAGACGGCAATTTGGAGCGGTGTTCGGCGCCATCAATCAGCCGGTTTTCTAACACCTTTACACTCTGCATCTTCAGATAGCTATTGGTAGGGTAGTAACCAAATACTCGCTCACCTGCGTCTACGCCCGCTGCGCTGCTAGCCACCACATCGGCGAAACCCCATACAGGAATGATGCCCCAGGTGTCAGTCTCGTTGTTCGAGGCTGGGAAGAACTCCCAGTAACCTAATTGATCGCCGGCTGCGGCATAGGTAACGTTGTTTGCACTGAAACCAAATTTGTCCACCTTCAATAAAATTTCGCCGGCCGCGAGAGGGGTATCAACATCTAATTCCGATTCAACTACTCGGCTTTGAGTAATATCGCTCTTCAATATTTGTAATTCGTTCATGCAAGGGCCTTTGCTTTTTTCTGATACTCGTTCATACCTCTACCAGTATGCGAATACTATTGGGTATGCATATGGCGCGACTGCCATTGAGTATGAGGCCTAAGTTGCGAATAGGCTAGATTAAGGTGGGCTAACGACTTCGGTAGGCGTCTCGTGCGGGGAGCGGGGGTTGAGCGAGCGGCACTTTGCTGCTCTGACTTTCGTCCTTCGATTCGAATTGCAACATGTCGGCCATGAACTGTCTCCTTAAAAATTCATACAGAGCGTGCCTTGATTGAATTAAGATTGCGCTCGCGTGTCAGCTATTTGTGGCAGTACCTAAGTAAAGCAACAATCGCGCCAGCGTGGCTTATTGTATGGGCGGCTTCCGTGGGGGCCTTAAACTATTGGCTTCTCAGCCTATAGCGCGGAGGTTTCCGCTATGCGCCAGGGGGGGGGTAGGCTGCGGATGCGATGTGCGAAAAACTACTGATTGACGAATTTCGCCAGTTTTTCTGCAATGCAGAAGCTGAATTTTGAGCCACAAAAAAGGGGCCATCGAGGCCCCTTTTTTTCAAACATTGAGCGGAGGACTTAGTCAGCCGGCTCTAAGCGAACAACTGAAGTTGGGTCGCCATTGCGATCGGAAACGGCTAAGTAGATATAGCCATCAAGACCCTGGCGCACGTCACGGATTCGACCGATGTCATACACAAGTGTTTCTTCTACAACGACGCTGCTGTAGTCATCAGACAGTTGCAAGCGAGCAAGTTGCTCCCCAACTAAAGAGCCAGAGAAGATGTTGCCATACCACATTGGGAACTTATCGCCTGTGTAGACCATGAGGCCCGATGTAGCGATTGAGGGTACCCAGAACTGAGCAGGTTGTACCATGCCTTCTTCACTGATGCCGACATGGATAGGTCTGCCGAATGCGCCATAGTTTGCGCCGCGACCAACTACAGGCCAGCCGTAGTTATTACCAGGCTCGATGCGATTAATTTCATCGCCGCCTTGCGGTCCGTGTTCAGACTCCCAAAGATCACCTGTCTCCGGGTGAATCGCTAGACCTTGAGGGCTGCGGTGACCGTAGCTCCAGATTTCAGGAAGCATGCCTGACTGTCCGACAAACGGATTGTCATTCGGCACAGTGCCATCATCGTTCAGACGTACAACAACGCCTTGGTGATTGCTGCGATCCTGCGCAGGGTGAGCGCGCAGAGCGGCTTCATCTCCAACCGGAGGAGCCATGCGATCGCCTAGCGTTAGGAACATATAGCCATCGTTATCAAAAACGATCTTGCCGCCGTAGTGTCCAAAGCCGACTGCTTGTGCTTCGAAGATTTCTACGACATTGGTCAGCTGGTCATTCTCAAAACGACCGCGCGCAATAGCTGTCGCGGAGCTGCCTTCAGTTTCCTTGGAATAGGTAAGATAGACCCAACGGTTGTCGTTGAAATTTGGATGAGGTAAGACGTCAAACAAGCCGCCTTGACCTTCATAGAATACGTCTGGGACTCCAGGCACCGCTTCGGGAAGAAGGCGTCCTTCACGAACGACTCTCAGGCGGCCAGGTTTTTCTGTAATTAGCATATCGCCGCCGGGTAGCCAGGCCATAGACCAGGGTTGTACCAGATCTTCGGCTACCGTCACGACTGTGTAGTCATGGTTGGCTGCATGGTATACGTCCGACTGCGCAATAACGCCAGTCGTAGCAGTTGCTAGTAGGGCGGTACCAGCAAGTTTTAGCAAATTGCGAAACATAATGTATTCCTCTCTAGTTCTAATCAATTCAGGCTCGCCTAGTCAAGATAGGCGAGCCTGTTAAATGGACACTTCCTGGAACTAACTCTCTATGGATATAGTTGAGTTAGCTCAGCCTTCGCATCGGCACTTGCCGTGTGATTGAGGCTCGCGATGATGCCGGCCAGAGCTTTTGCACGATCTGGAAGCGCGTCGTTTCCCTGAATCGTTGCCATGGCTGTTTTGCCTTCTGCAGTTGCAGCATGCTCGATATTGACTACGGCGCTGGCCATAGCGTGGATCGGCCCTGCTAATGCGGAATCACCGATAATCGCATTGAGTGCCATTTTGTCGGCATCCGAAGGATAGTGGCTAAGGCTAGCAACGATATCGGCAATCTGCTTGGCGGCAGCTGCATTGGCTGCGCTGGGTTGGGCTACTGAAAACTGCGAAAACAGTCCGATAGCGGCAATCAATAGAAACTTTTGTAAGAATGTATTCTTCATGGTTATCTCCTGAGCCCGGGAATCCGAGTGAATTAGTTTGTCGAGTCTATCTCAGTAATCTAGGAATAAATAGCCGTTTTGGCTGTCAAATGTGGGTAGTGAGCGGTTTTTTAGTAGCAGGTAGGCACATGGCTTTACTCGTTACAAAGAATTACAAACCTGCTTATTCATATTTGGTTAAGCATATGATATCTATCATGGTTTTGGAAACACAGTGTAGTAGTGTACTTGCTTGTAGGAGAGAGATTGCTTATCCTTCCACTCCCGCTTATAACAGGCAATTAATGCCCCCAAATTTAGTGTTTATTGGGTGTGGCTTAGGCTGTAAGACGACACAGCCGGCTCGTTAAAAGGGTGCGCTGGAATTAAAGAATTATTATCTGGAGACTGAGATGTTCGTAACAAAACGACTGATTTCATCATTCATCCTGAGTGCCGGGGCTATAGCCTGCACCTCAGTCGCTTGGAGCCAGTCAGGCACCACAGTTAACGAGGGAGACTGGCCGGATCATCACGGCGGTAAATTTGCCCAGCGTTATTCTCCTCTAGACCAGATCAATGCAGAAAACGTTGGCGAGCTTGCAGTCGCATGGAGCTTCAACACTGGCCCGATAGGCCCCTCGGCCGAATTCAATAATCCGTCTACACCCATCGCTATCGATGGTGTTCTCTATGTCACCATGGGCAATACGCGAAATGTTGGGGCTATCGACGCCGCTACCGGACAACTACTGTGGCTATGGCGGCCGCAAGAAGGTGAGAGATTCGATCATGCTCCTCGTAAAGGTGCTGGCCGCGGTTTGTCACATTATCGATCCAACGGTGAAGACCGCATCCTAAGCATTACTCCAGGCTTTCAGTTGGTTTCACTAGATGCAAGGACTGGTATTCCTGATCCAAATTTTGGTGAAAATGGTAGCGTAGACCTGTTCATGGGCCTCAGAAACGCTGAAGACGACAGATACGACGACATCGACATTGGTTCTTCCATGCCTCCGTTCGTGATGAACGATGTGGTTGTAGTAGGGCCGGCGCACCGTGTAGGTATGCGTCCGCGTTCTAAGTCGAATGTTAAAGGCGATGTCCGTGCCTACGATGCACGTACCGGCGAACTTAAGTGGACCTTCCACACGATTCCAGAGCGTGGTGAAGTTGGTTTTGAAACGTGGTTAGATGGTGGCGTTGAATTTACCGGTAACGCTGGTGTTTGGGCGACCATGTCAGGCGACCCAGAGATGGGCCACCTTTACCTACCAGTAGAGTCGGCAACAGGTGACCGTTACGGCGGTGATCGTCCGGGTGACAATCTATTCGCCAACGCACTAGTTGCGGTGGATATACAGACTGGAGAGCGACAGTGGCATTTCCAGTTAATTCACCATGACATCTGGGATTGGGATAACCCTTCGGCCCCAGTAGTCGCGGATTTGCCAAACGGTCGCAAGATCGTCATGCAAGTTACTAAGCAAAATTGGGTTTATACTTTCGACAGAATTACTGGTGAGCCAGTATGGCCAATCGAAGAACTACCGGTTCCGGCAGGCGATGTACCTGGTGAATGGTATGCAGCGACTCAGCCATTCCCAACCAAGCCAGCGCCATTCGACCGTCAGGGAGTTTCGGAAGACGACATAATTGATTTCACTCCGGAGCTTCGAGCCGCGGCAATGGAAGCGGTTTCAGATTTTCGCTTCGGCCCCAACCTTTACACACCTCCATCTCTTGTTGATGATGCGGACGGTACGCGCGGTGTTCTGAGTCTGCCATCGTCTACCGGCGGTGCTAACTGGGAAGGTTCCGCAATGGATCCTGAGACGGGCATTATCTACGTGCCCTCAAGAACGGCTCTGGCGCTCTTATCAGTAGGCAAAGATCCTGATTCAGACCTCGACTTCAGTATGGCCTTCGGCGTACGTGTACCGAGAGTACAAGGCTTGGATGTTATTAAGCCTCCCTATGGCCGCATTACAGCCATCGATATGAACTCGGGCGATCATGTGTTTCAGGTGGCGAATGCGGATACCCCAGATCGAATCAAGAATCATCCGGCCTTGCAGGGCGTGGATATTCCGCGCACAGGAGTGCCAACAAGAGCTGGATTAGTTTTGACTAAAACATTGTTGTTTGCAGGTGAGGGTGGCGGTGGTCCAGGTGCTAGCCCCATATTCCGTGCCTACGATAAGCAAACCGGCGAAATTGTCGCTGAAATAGATCTGCCCAATATGCAATCTGGGCAACCCATGACTTATGAAGTCGATGGCAAGCAGTACATTGCCATGTTTGTTAGCGGTAACGCTGGTCCTACTCAGTTAGTGGCGCTAGCCCTTCCGTAATTTTTGAACTAGGAGTTATTAAGACTATGCAAACTTTTTTAAATCGAACTGTACTTGCGCTATCTCTATTATTAATTGGTCTGCCTATTCAGGCGGCTGACTGGGTAATTGATCCTGGAAATTCATTGGTAACTTTTAGGTATGCCTATGGTACGGATCCCTATGAGGGTCGATTTACTAATGTTCAGGCTAGTTTCGATATCGATCCTATGAGCCCTACTAGTTGCGAATTCAACGTAACTATTAACATCGCTGATATTGAAGTCGATTCACCAGAAGTTCTGGACTACTTACTAGATTACGAATTGTTCGATGTAGACGCTTGGCCGACTGCAACATTTAAGGCTGAGAAGTGTCGTTTAACGGGCGTGACTTCATTTGAAGCCGACGGCGTATTAACAATTCGTGACCAGACTCAACCGCTGACTTTTCCATTCGATCTTAGTATTGAGACATGCGATGGAAGCGTTTGTTTTAACCTCACCAGTGAAGTGGTTCTTCAGCGTCTAGACTACGGCGTTGGCCAAGGTTACTGGGCGAATACTTCCGAGGTTCCAAACGACGTAACGGTTACTGTAGACGTCTACGCGGTGCAAGAATAATTAATAGATTTACTAACAAATAGGTTATATCAATGTTTACTCGATTTTTTCCCAACACACGCCGTCTTTTACTAATATTAGTTTGCTCGGCACTCTTGGTTTCATGCGATCGATTGCTGACACCTGATTTCAACACAGACATAACCGAGCTTAGAGGCGGCGCATACACGCTTGATCCAAATCATGCGACGTTGTTGTGGAAAATTAATCATCTAGGGTTCTCTACCTTCATCGGCAGATTTAACGACTTAGATGCATCGTTGGATTTCGACCCGGAAAATATCGAAGCTTCGACTCTAGAAGTAGTAATTAATACGTCAGGCTTGGATATTAATAATGATGTCTTTGCAGATGAGCTGCGTGGCGACAACTGGTTCAATGTTGAAGAGTTCCCGCAAGCTGGATTCAAAACGACTGCCTTTGTTGAATCAATCGACGAAGACACATTCGTATTTCAGGGCGACATGACTCTACTCGGTGTTACGCTTCCTATGAATCTGGAGATTAATTTTCATGGTGGCGGTCGAAATTTTCTTACTCGCAGCTATACGATAGGCTTCTCAGCAAGCGGTGAATTTTTACGATCCGATTTTGGCCTAGATAGATTCACAAGTTTTGGCGTCGGAGATAATATCGAGCTTGAGATTCATGTTGAATTTATGGCAGTTCCTGAATAGACACGACTTTCTAGCAATTTAATCTAAGCCCCATTCGGCATTCCCGAATGGGGCTTTTTATTGACTGAATAAAAGGCAGCATCTGCCACAATGAGCTCCTCCTGAGATTTCGAAGACAACGGTTCCTGCTTTCGATGGTGCTATAAGCGAACCCGATTGCCGCCAGACAGCCATTTGCCGTATTGGTGTTGCCTGCCGATTCAGGCATACTTCTAGGCAGATATTATTTCAAATATTCCACAGCGATCACTACTAAGTTTAGGGAGCTATCAATATGTCTTTCCCAAGATTGATTCATTCTAATTCCGGTTGGGCCGTGCTGGTTGTGCTGGCAGCGTTTAGCATTTCTTCAGTACTACAGGCTCAGGTGCCTATCATCCAGCCCGGCGCGCCAGGACAGGCGAGTCGAGTTATTACTGCGGAAGAGGCGTCGGACCTTGCAGCTATCTCATACTCTCTCGGCGATATTCAGTTCCTGCGTGGCATGATTCCACATCATGCGCAGGCAAAAGAGATGTCGGCGCTTGCAGAAGACCGAACTAACAACACGACGGTTTTGGCAGTAGCCGCGCGCATTACTCTGTCGCAGGACGATGAGATTTCTATGATGCAGGGTTGGCTTCGGGATCAGGGGCTAGAGGCGCCGGACCAGGATGTTCATCATCAGCCAGGTTTCGAGCGTATGAAGGGCATGCTTAGCGATGAGCAGATGGAGGAGTTAGCAGCCTCCACCGGCCCCGAGTTTAACCGTCTCTACTTGGAGTACATGATCGATCACCATCAGGGTGCTCTTGATATGGTTGAGATGTTGTTAGACCAGCGCGGTTCCGTCCAAGATCCACTCCTTTACGAATTCACGTCCGATGTAACCTCCGATCAGACATCCGAGATCGAACGCATGGACCTTCTGCTTGCAAGTCTGAATCCCGATCCGCGAGTTGGTTTGGCGGCGGGCTTCCGAGACGCTGGCGAGGCCGCGCTGAATATGCAAATCGTTGCATCGTTGCCTAAGCCGGCAGGCTTCTTCGACCCCGAAAGACCTTCTGGTATTTCTCTGAGTCGCCTGCAAGAGATTGAAGACGCTGCAAATGGCGATACCCCTGAGACACCAGACGAAGACGAGGATGAAAATTCAGATCCTCGTCCGGCCTTGTTGAGTTTCTCAAATACCGACTTACTGTTCTCGGGTAACTACATGGTGGCAGGTAACTACCACGGCTTTAATACCTACGATATCAGCAACGCACGAGCCCCACGGCATATTGGTTCAGTAGTCTGTCCGGGAGGCCAGGGAGACGTGTCGCTAGTGGGTAATTTGTTGATAATGTCTGTCCAAGAAGTTCGAGGAAGGTTGGACTGTGGACTACAAGGAGTGCCAGAGGCGGTTAGTGATGAGCGAGTTAAGGGTATTCGCATCTTCGATGTAACTGATTTCACTAATCCAACTCAAGTTGCCGCAGTACAAACCTGTCGCGGTTCTCACACACATACTGTGGTGTCTGACCCGACGACAGTTTCAGGCAGCATCTATGTTTACGTATCAGGCACGAGTGCGGTACGCGATGATGAGGAGTTGGCAGGTTGTTCAAATGATTCACCCTTCGAAGATGAAAACTCGGCGTTATTTCGCATAGAAGTCATCGAAATTCCTGCAGAAAACCCTGCTGCAGCTCGCATCGTTAACCGTCCATTTATCTTCGCTGATCCTGATAACGGCACACTGGCGGGTTTGTGGGACGGGGGCGATCACGGCGATGACACGCAGACTACGAGACAGACGAATCAGTGTCATGACATTACTACGTTCCCCGGTATCGGTTTAGCCGCTGGTGCTTGTTCTGGTAATGGCATCCTGTTGGATATCTCCGACCCAGCGAATCCTGAACGACTGGACCAGGTTATCGATCCCGGATTCTCTTATTGGCACTCGGCTACTTTTAATAACCGCGGCGACAAGGTGATCTTTACCGACGAGTGGGGTGGAGGTGGCCGTCCTAGGTGTAGAGCGCAAGACCCTCTAACGTGGGGCGCGGATGCTTTCTATGACATCGTAGATGGCAAACTGCAATTTCGTAGTCATTATAAAATGTCGGCCCCGCAAACTGATACGGAAAATTGTGTTGCTCACAACGGTTCTTTGATTCCTGTGCCAGGCCGCGATCTATTCGTTCAAGCTTGGTATCAGGGTGGTGTGTCGATCGTAGATTTCACTGATTCAATGAACCCAGTTGAGGTCGCGTTCTTTGACCGCGGACCCATCGATGAGGAAGAATTGATTACTGGAGGATATTGGTCCACTTACTGGTATAACGGCCACATCTACGGCACAGAAATTTCGCGTGGCCTCGATGTGTTTGCCTTGCAGTCTAGCGATTATCTTAGCGAAAACGAAATCGCGGCGGCCTCTTTGCCGGAGTTAAACGGCATCGTCAATGCTCAGACTCAGAAAATAGTCGAGTGGCCTGCGGTACCGGTTGTCGCACGAGCGTATATGGATCAGTTGCAGCGTGAAAACCGACTCAGTGCGAATCAGGCAAACGAACTAAGCGACGCTTTAGAGCGTGCCGAGGCTTTGCTAGCTGGAGACAATGGCAATCGACGCAGTACGGTTCGCGCGCTCAATAATCTTGCTGATGATTTCTCTGAAGTTGCTGTTGATTTCAATGGCATCTCAAGAGTTCGTTATGCGTCTCTGGCAGAAACGCTGGAAGGGATAGCGGATAGCTTATAGAGACTCTCCATAAAGGACAGATTTCACTTAATAAGGCGTTATCTGTCTTTTTTGCATTAAATTTTTAGTTTTGATGAACTTACCAAGATCTGGGTTCGTCCAGCTAGAGTTGGCCGAACTTTAGCCAATTCACTTCAAAACGCGTATTGCGGGGACTTCTTTGACTTTTGCCTTTATCAAGGTTCAAATGGATGCTCATTATCATCATCCTTTTGCTGTGCAGTG
>Ga0308015_10000421_pt1 | contig 20045 bp, 12 predicted proteins | sample Neamet231_FD_203128 | JGI IMG/M metagenome (GOLD analysis project Ga0308015, IMG submission 203128) | Marine microbial communities from water near the shore, Antarctic Ocean - #231 | ecosystem: Environmental > Aquatic > Marine > Unclassified | place: Southern Ocean | collected 2014-07-28
CAAGTGCTTGATGATTTAAATAAGAGCAAAACTCAATTAGAAATATTATCAAAAGATAAAAATACGCCTCTTGCTATTAATGAATTAGTCAATAATTTTTCAAATAAAACACAATGGCAATTATTACTTAATAAATACGATGCATCCTACAGGTCTTTATTATCATACCTAGGTTGGTATGACTTTTTCATTATTGATACTCAGGGTACTATTGTTTATTCAGTGGGACGAGAAAATGATTTAGGAAAAAAAATACCTGAAGCGTTAAGTGAAAGTTCATTTAATCAGGCTTTTTCTTTAGCTCAACAATCTAATTCTTCAGACGTTCAATTTGCTGATTTCAAGCCTTATCCACCCAGTAATGGTGACCCTGCTGCATTTGTTATTAAGCCTATCGAATCAAATGGCGAACGTATTGGTTATATTGCGTACCAAAAATCTATTGATAACATAAATAATATCTTAGGTAATCGAAATGGAATGGGAGAAACAGGGGAGTCGTATCTCGTAGGACAAGATAAATTAATGCGATCAGATTCCTATCTAAATCCTACAGAATATTCCGTTAACGTTTCTTTTGAAAAAAATAATAAGGTACAAACTGAAGCGGTTGAAAGTGCTCTGAATGGTAATCATAATACTAGTGTGATCACAGATTACAACAACAACCCCGTTGTAAGTAGTTGGGATTATATTGATATAGGTAGTAATGTACGTTGGGCTATTATCTCCGAAATTGATGTAGCAGAAGCGTTTAACCCTAGAACATCAGACAATGAAGAATTTTATAAAAGTTATATTGAAAAATATGGTTACTATGACTTATTTTTAATTAACCCTAACGGACATATTTTTTATACTGTAATAAAAGAAGCCGATTTTAATACTAATATTTTAACAGGGAAGTATTCAAATTCTAACTTAGGAAAACTGGTTAAAAAGATTAGTCAAAGTAAGCAATATGGTTTTGTCGACTTCGCGCCTTACGAACCTAGCAATGGTGATCCTGCGGCATTTTTAGCCCAACCTTTACTTAATAAAACAGGTAAACCTGATTTTTATGTTGCTTTGCAGCTGCCTATTGAAGGTATCCAGAAAATTATGGGTATGCGTGAAGGAATGGGTAATACCGGAGAAAGCTATTTAGTTGGTAGTGATTTCAGAATGCGTAGCAACTCATTTCTTGATCCCGAAGGTCGCACTGTAAAAGCAAGCTTTGCTGGATCGGTAGCAGTAAATGGCGTTGATACTGACGCTACTCAACGTGCACTAGCGGGTGAAAAAGGTACTGATATTATTATTGATTATAATGGTAATTCTGTATTATCTTCTTTTGACCTGATTGAATTTAGTGATTTTAATTGGATAATTTTATCTGAAATTGATGCCGAAGAAGCCTTTTATTCTATTCGTAATAATACGATTCTCATGGTCATCTTGATGGTAGTTCTTGTTTTTATCATCACTTTAATAGGTATGTTTTTTGCTAAACGAATAGCTACACCTATTGCTGACATTGCCAGTGTTGCCCAGAAAATTGCAGGTGGTGATTTAACGATGACAGTCGAAAAGACTGTAAATGACGAAGTGGGAGATCTTCAAGTAGCGATGGGGAAAATGATAACCAACCTATCTAGCATGGCTAAACGTATTTCTCTAACCGCTATTCATCAAGCCGCAACGTCAGAAGAACTTGCCGCAATAACGACTCAAACCAGTTATACGGTAACCGAACAGCAATTAATCTCTGAGCAACTGGCTACGGCAATGCAAGAAATGGGATCAACAGTTAATGAAGTGGCTAACAGTACATCAACGACTTTATCAGCTGTGGATGCTATTCAAGCTCAAGTAATTAATAGCGCGGATAAATTAGATGAAACTTATAATTCAATCGTGAACATGACTGAACAAATTCAACAATCAGAGCAAAGTGTTCAAAAGGTGCGAAGTGATTTTGACCAAGTTGTTAATGTACTCGAGGTGATCAAAGGTATTGCAGATCAAACTAATTTATTAGCGTTAAATGCGGCAATTGAAGCAGCGAGAGCCGGCGAGCAAGGTCGTGGTTTTGCCGTAGTTGCAGATGAAGTTCGACAATTAGCACAAAGAACACAAGATTCAACGAAAGAAATTGATAATATGATCAATACCATTTCGGTGGGTGCCAATTCTTCAGTAGAAGTAATGGCAAGCAGTGTTGTGCAAGCAAATTCAGTACAAGCGCTTGCAAAAGAGGTGATGCAATTAAATAAAACAATCGCGAGCGATATGCACGGAATCAGCGATTTAAGTGTACAAATAGCAACAGCCTCAGAAGAGCAATCTGTTGTCGTTAATGAGCTACTGCAGAATGTTGAAACATTAAGTTCAGGCATTATTGAAACGAACCAAGCGACAAATAACATAGCTGAATCGAGTACAGAGCTAGCACGCTTAGCCGTTGAATTAGAAGGTGAATCCACTAAGTTTAAAACAAACTAGTTATTCATTTAAGGCGTATTTAAGTAAAGTATAAAGGCAGTTATTCAGTAACTGCCTTTTTGATCAATAGGAGGCAAAATTTAGTATTATGTTTAAAGGCTTAAATTACCATATGAAAGAGGTCATCATAGCTCTGAACATCGGTTCTATTAAATGTAGGTAATAGTTTCTTAATATGACTGTTTATTGTGCCTATTTATTGTGAAGGGTAGCTCTAAATATTATCGCTAAGCACGACGATTAAATGTTGCCTTTAAGCGTTAGAGTATCGTTCTTTGTTACCTAACCAACGTTGAATGAGTGCTTGTGCGCATTCAGGTTGCTGACGTGACAATAGATAGGCTTTTTGCTTAATCTCAGGAATTAAATAGCCGTCACGTAACAGATCAGCAATTTTCAGATCGGCTAGACCCGTTTGTTTGGTACCTAGTAATTCACCAGGACCTCTAATTTCAAGATCTTTTTCTGCAATAACAAAGCCGTCATTACTTTCACGTAAGACCGCTAAGCGTTTAGTAGCTGTTTTGGTTAGAGGGGCTTTATACAACAATACGCAAAAAGAGGCGACTGAACCACGGCCAACACGACCACGTAATTGGTGAAGCTGAGCTAGGCCTAAACGTTCGGGGTTTTCTATTACCATCAAGCTAGAATTAGGTACATCAACCCCTACTTCAATTACCGTCGTAGCAATCAGTAAGTGTAAATCACCTTGTTTAAAGCTATCCATTACGGCTTGTTTTTCAATCGCCTTCATACGGCCATGTACTAAGCCAATTTTTAATTCAGGCAGTTGTTCTTGTAATAAAATAGCGGTATCTTCAGCCGCTTGGCATTGTAATACTTCAGACTCTTCGATTAAGGTACACACCCAATACGCTTGTCTACCGTCTTCAACACAGCCTTTTCTAATGCGCTCAATAACGTCTCTACGACGAAAATCAGGTAATGCCACGGTGTTGATTGGTGTACGACCTGGAGGTAGCTCATCAATAATAGAGGCGTCTAAATCTGCGTACGCTGTCATCGATAATGTACGAGGAATAGGTGTTGCGGTCATTATTAATTGGTGCGGGTATTTATTATCGAATACGCCCTTTTCACGTAAGGTTAGACGTTGATGTACACCAAATTTGTGCTGCTCATCTATGATCACCAATACCATATTTTTAAAGACCACATCAACTTGAAATAAAGCGTGTGTGCCAATAACCATTTGCATTTCGCCACTGGCTATTTTTTCTAGCGCGAGCCTTTTTGCTTTAACTTTAGTTTTGCCAGCCAACCAACCTACATTAATGCCGAGTGGTTCAAACCAGTTGGCAAAGTTAATCGCGTGTTGTTCGGCCAAAATTTCGGTCGGTGCCATTAAGGCAACTTGGTAGCCTTCACTGATTGCGGTTAAGGCGGCAAGTGCTGCGACTAAGGTTTTACCCGAGCCAACATCACCTTGTACTAAACGCATCATCGGTTGAGTTTTCGCTAAATCAGTTTTTATTTCACCCACAACACGTGTTTGTGCATTGGTTGGGGTGAAGGGTAATGATTTAAGAAATTTTTGGGTTACTTTATCATCACCTTTTAAGGCTAAGGCATCATGTACATCACTGTTTTGTCTTAATTTAAGCATGCTCAAATTATGAGCGAGTAATTCTTCTTTAATTAATCGTTGTTGAGCAGGGTGTCGGCCTTGCTCTAATTGTTCAATAGATACGTTAGGTGGCGGACGATGAATGATTTTTAGCGCTTCACTTAAGGAATACTGCTCATTAAAAATATCAGGGGGAAGTAACTCTTCTACTTGACCTCGTTCTAATCTAATTAAGGCTTGTTCGGTTAAGTTACGTAAAGAAACTTGTCTAAGGCCATCAGTACTGGGATAAACAGGTGTTAGTGTTTCTTCTACGGGAGTTAACTCTCTATCGTCATCAAGAGATTTATATTCAGGGTGAACAATTTGATAACTACGAGGCCCACGTTTTACTTCGCCGTAACAACGGATATTTTTGCCAATAGCGAGGCTATTCTTTTGGCTTGCAGAGAAACTGAAAAAACAAAGTTGAATGCTACCTGTACCATCATGCAAGGTAACAACAAGCATACGACGTTTACCGTGAGTAATTTGACTCTCGGTAATTTCGCCAATAATATTAGTAGAAACACCCACAGATAAATCACGTACGGTGGTTATACGTGTTTTATCTTCGTAGCGTAAAGGCAAATGGAAGAGCATATCTTGTACTGACAACAAGCCAATTTTAGCCAACTTTTCGGCTAAACTTGGCCCGACACCTTTGAATGTGCTTAAGGATACTTGTGATAATTTACTTAGCGTTTCCAGTACCATAGGTCACCTCAGATAGGCTTAATACTTAGTTATTATTGCGACTTTTATTAGGATTAATAATCCTTTTTAGCATTAACCCTTTCTGGATCTAGTCGTCGAGGTGTTGCCAAGATTTTTTATTCATTTGCATTTTTTGCCACCATTTCTCATCAGCAACAATTTGACCCGATTCATCAATTTCTGGGTAAGGTAAGCCTTTACGTTGGCATGCCTCTGCAAAAATAGGGTGACCGCCTTCAAATAAGGTACGCTGACGACGCTCGTGACTTAGGCGAGGCTCATTATACATACCCGCGGCAACACGTTGGCGCTGTGCTTCGTAAAGTACAACAGAACAGGCAACAGAAACATTTAATGACTGCACCATGCCAACCATGGGTATAACAATGTCTTGATCAGCCAATTCTAACGCAATAGCCGAGGCACCAAATTTTTCTTGCCCTAAAATAATCGCGGTAGGTTTGGTGTAATCTATTTCTCTAAAATCAACGGCAGTGTCTGAGAGGTTAGTTACTAATATTTGCATGCCTTGCGCTTTTAATGCTGCAATCGCATCGACTGTTTTAGTGTGGCTATGCACATCAATCCAGTTTTGACTACCTGCAGCACTGCCGCCACGTACTTCAGCTTCTTCACTTTTCCAAATTGCGTGTACGTCACTCACACCAATAGCGTCACAGGTACGTACTACGGCGGCCAAGTTATGTGTTTTATGCACACCTTCCATACATACAGTTAAGTCTGGTTGGCGTGTGTCTAACATGGTGTTAATACGTGCTAATCTTTCTGGAGTCATTTTAGGTAATCTTTAAAAGTAATAAATTTAATAGGTAAGTGATTGGTATTTAGGTAAGGCAGTTAAGCTGCGTATTCGCGGCGCTTATATTAATAGGCGGCTTAAACAAACAGCGATACTATGTGGACTAAATACCGTTCATGACACCTATTTTAGTTAACGCTAGGAAGCTCTAACACACCGTCAATTTCAATATCTACATCTTTAGGTAATCTAGAGACTTGAATAGCAGCTCTTGCGGGATAAGGTTGGTTAAAGTACTTGCTCATTATTTCGTTAACCGTAGCGAAATTACTTAAGTCTGTTAAGAATATATTTACTTTTACCATGTCGTTAATTTCGCCACCCGCTGCTTCACATACAGCGGATACGTTTTTAAAAACTTGCTCTGCTTGCTCAGCAAAGCCACCTTCAATAACGGTCATAGTCTCAGGAACTAATGGTATTTGGCCTGATAAGTAAACAGTATTATTAACTTTTACTGCTTGGCTGTAAGTGCCAATAGCGCTAGGAGCTTTGTCTGTACTGATAATGCTTTTCATAATATTTCCTGTGTAATTACTTGTGATAACTCTTTTATTTGTTTCGGATGACGCGTTGAACATCAACCATCACTTTAATTTTTCGAATAATGTTAGCTAAATGGACACGGTCAAGACAGGTTATTTCCATGTCTATAGCGTATAAGCCGGCGTCTTTTTCGCCAGAGTTTAAGCTGTGAACATTTGATCCACATTTAGCGATTACATTAGTAAGTAGTGCCAATGCACCTTGATGATTAACAATTTCTACGCGCAGTTTAGCAATAAACTCTTTGTCTATGTCACTATCCCATTTGACGGGAAATATGCTGACTTTGTCGTGGCCTTTAATATTACGACAACCTTGCTGGTGAACCATTAAGCCTTTGCCTGGACTTAAGTGCGCTAGAATACCATCACCTGGAATAGGGCGACAGCATTTACCATAACTTACCAACATACCTTCGGTGCCGCGTATTGGCATTTTACCTGTTGAGCTGGTTGATTCATTGTCTTCGGTAAAACCATCAGTTAACTGTCTTGCGATACCAATACTTAGCGCATTACCTAGACCAATATTTGTAAGCAATTCATCAAAGGTTTTATTGCCACTTTTTTGTACTACTTCGTCAACTTTTTTAGGTGCTAAGTCTTTGAATTTTATTTTACCCAGTGCGTGACATAATAAGCGCTTACCTAAAGCATGTGACTCATCTTTTTCACAACTTCTTAAATAGGTTCTTATTTGTAAGCGTGCTTTGGCGGTTACAACAAAATTTAACCATGTTGCATTAGGTCTCGCTGCCTTTGAGGTAATAATTTCAATCGTTTGTCCTGAGGTGATGGGCTGACTCATTGGATGAGGCTTACGATTAACCTTCACACCAACACAAGAGTTACCTACATCGGTATGTACGGCGTAAGCAAAATCTATTGCCGTTGCGCCCATGGGGAGTTCAATAATACGACCGTCAGGGGTAAAAACATATATCTCTTCAGGAAACAAATCAGATTTAACGTTTTCAATAAATTCAAAAGAACTACCAGCACTTTGTTGTAGTTCTAATAGACTTTGCATCCAACGACGCGCTTTCATTTGCGCGGTAGTATCTGCTTTCTCGCCATCTTGTTTGTATAACCAATGTGCAGCAACCCCTTTGTCTGCCATTTGATCCATATCTTTATTGCGGATTTGAATTTCTACAGGTATGCCATGAGGCCCAATTAAGGACGTATGCAGTGATTGATAGCCATTTGTTTTCGGAATAGCAATATAGTCTTTAAAGCGGTTATCAATAGGTTTGAATAGATTATGCATAGCGCCTAATGCGCGATAACAACAATCCACAGTATCATTAACTATGATGCGAAAAGCATATATGTCCATGACTTCATTGAACATTAATTCTTTGTTAAGCATTTTTTTATAAATAGAATAGAGGTGTTTTTCTCTGCCCATTATTTCTGCTGTAATATCACTTTCGGCTAAACGTGCGGAAATTTCTTTTTCAATGTTATCAATAATGGCTTTACGGTTACCACGAGCACTTTTTACGGCCGACTTTAAAGCGCGTGAGCGCATGGGGTAAAGTGCTTCAAAACCTAACTGCTCTAATTCATTTTTTATATCATGAATACCTAATCGGTTAGCAATTGGGGCATATATTTCTAGTGTTTCACGGGCAATACGACGTCGCTTGTCTGGACGTAAAGAACCTAGTGTACGCATATTATGGGTACGGTCAGCTAATTTTATCAAAATAACGCGAATGTCTTGTACCATCGCAAGTATCATTTTGCGGAAGTTTTCCGCTTGCATTTCTTCTTTGTTATCAAACTGTAATTTGTCGAGCTTACTGACGCCTTCAACAAGCTCTGCTACGGTATGACCAAATAATTCAGCAAGTTCATCTTTGGTTACGGGGGTATCTTCAATGACGTCATGTAACAAAGCGGCCATGAGTGTTTCATGGTCTAAGTGCATTCGCGCTAAATGAATGGCTACGGCAACCGGATGAGTTATATAAGGGTCACCACTTGATCGCATTTGGCCGTCATGAGCGTCACGTGCAACAATATAAGCGTGCTTTAACAGATCAATTTGTACTTCTGATAAGTAGGTAGCGCTAAGTTCTTTTAAAGGTTCAAATAGGTACACCTAATGCTCCAAATTGATAGGAAAAATGAGAATAACTAGGGATATACCCTACTATAGATAGAATACGTGGCAACAGGCTCTATTTACAAGTAAAAAATAAAGCTGAGCGAATAAAAAACGCGTAACCACTTTCTGACAGTAAAGCAGAATGAGGTACGCGTTTTTAGGAGCTTAAATTATACCCTTCGTTAAATCGAAGGGTATAAGTTTTAGCTTAATTCTTCTTCTTGTTGTTGACTACCAACAATTGCTGCAACAGCATCTAATTCAGCAGTATCTTGCTGGATTTGTTGTTGACGATCAGAAACATTCATAATGTCTGTAGTAATTAAACCTGCTTCAATTTCACGCAAGGCAATTACCGTTGGCTTGTCGTTTTCGGCATCAACTAATGGATCTTTTCCACCCGTTGCAATTTGACGAGCACGACGTGATGCAACTAGCACCAAATCAAAACGATTACCGACTTTTTCTACGGCATCTTCAACAGTTACGCGAGCCATTCGGTCACTCCAACTAAATAATATAACAACTTACAAAATAGCTGCGTAGTTTACTGCTCACTCACTAATTAAGCAAGTGATCACTAATGCAACAGGACAATTTTATGCTTTTTTCTTATTTAGCGGGCTCAGTTACTTCATTATTGAGTAATTTAGCGAATAATTCTTGCTGAGCAATCGTTTGCTGACGGCATTTAAGGCGTTGGTTATTGACAATAATGTTGAGATCGAGCAGTGCTTGGTCAAAATCATCATTAACAATGATGTAATCAAATTCATTGTAATGAGAACATTCAGCTTGGGCTTGTTCCATACGATTAGCAATAACTTCATCGCTGTCTTGACCACGACCACGTAAGCGTTTTTCTAACTCTTCTTTAGAGGGAGGGCTAATAAATATAGTAGTTACACTGGGTTTTTTCATACGTACTTGTTGAGCGCCTTGCCAATCAATATCAAGGAATACATCAATACCTTGAGCAAGTTGTGCATCGATAGCCGCTTCAGAAGTACCGTAATAATTGCCAAACACTTCCGCGTACTCATAAAAAGCATTGTGGTCTATTTGTTGTTTAAACGCATCAACACTCACAAAGTGATAATGTTCGCCATTATTTTCACCAGGACGGGCGTCTCGGGTAGTATGAGAAATAGATACCTGCATAGAACGAGTAGACTCTTCAGTATCTGGCTTTAGTAATGCATTGATAAGGCTTGATTTTCCTGCGCCGCTTGGTGCTGAAAGAATGAATAAGTTACCGGGAACAATCACAGTATTTTCCTTAAGTTGGATAATGTTAAAGCAAAAAATTAAAGCAAAAAAAAAAGGCTAAACCTTACTTTACTCTATTAGAATAAAAAAAGCTCAGCCAGATTTTAGGTTGCAATAGTACTTCTTCGTAATGAAGTCTTAAAGTACTTTAGCAATAGATTGTGCTAAGTAATCAACATTGCTATTAGCAATACCGGCAATACTCATACGGCTAGAACCGACCATATAAATGCTGTATTCATCTTGCAATTGTTGTACTTGCTCAGGGGTAATACCTAAGAAAGAGAACATACCGTTTTGACGAGTAACAAAACTAAAATCACGTGTTACGCCATTTTCTTTAAGCTTATCAACAATTAATGTACGATTTCCGTTAATACGGTCACGCATTTCTTTTAGTTCAACGTACCATTCGTTACGTAGTTCTTCAGACGTTAGAATAGTTTCTACAATAGCCGCACCATGTGCTGGTGGCATAGAGTAAATAACACGTACAACATGTAGCAATGTAGAGTTTGCAATATCAACAGAAATACTTGATTCGCCAACAATAGTACAAGCGCCAATACGTTCGCGGTATAAACCAAAGTTTTTAGAACATGAACTACAAACAATCATTTCTTTTACAGTGTCAGCCATTAAGCGTAAACCGTAAGCATCTTCTTCTAAGCCAGTACCAAAACCTTGATAAGCCATATCAATTAATGGTGTGAAACCAACACCTTTAGCGACTTCAGCTACTTGCTGCCATTGTTCTTTATTTAAATCCATACCACTTGGGTTATGACAACAGGCGTGTAATAACACAACATCATCACTGCTTACTTCTTTAAGCGCATTTAACATGCCGTCAAAATCTAAGCTTTTGTTTTCATAATCGTAATAAGGGTATGTTTTAACGTTTAAGCCAGCAGCAGCAAATAAACCTGTGTGGTTTGCCCATGTTGGATTACTAACCCAAATAGTTGCGCCTTTTTTACACGACTTAATAAACTCAGCTGCTACACGTAATGCACCAGTACCGCCAGGTGTAGAAATAGTACGAGCACGATTTTCGTTGAGTACTTTATGCTCAGCGCCAAAAATAAGCTTAGCCATTTCATCGTTATATAATGCTGAACCCGTTGGACCAATATAAACTTTGGTATCTTCTGTCGTTAAGCGATGTTGCTCGGCTTTTTTTACACAATTGAGTACTGCAGTGTGACCTGCTTCATTTTTGTATACGCCAACACCTAAATCGATTTTATTTGGGTTAGTATCTTTTCTATATTTAGCCGACAATCCAAGAATTGGATCGGCAGGCAAAGCCTTTAAACTACCAAACATGACAGAAGTTTACCTTAAGGTTAGTTGAGAGAAGAGTCAATAAGGCATCATCGCGCTTAAGTACTCATACTCTCTAATTTTTCAGTTGGGTAAGCATAACCTAGAATTATGGCCTAATTAAAGTGATTTTTACGTCAAACAGCCGTAAAAGTAAGATTAATTTGTGTGGCTTTCAGGCTTTACTTTATAAGTATAAAATTATGGTAAGGATAAGATAAATAATTATCCTTACCTTTGCATTGAATTCGTTTTAAAAATTATTTGTTATCGCGGCAACTACGCCAATAATACCACCGAATATACCACCCCATACAACAAGCCAGCCAAGGTGTTTTTTTATCATTTGTTGAACAATATCTTTTACAAGTTCTGGTGTTAATTCATTAAGGCGCTTTTCAATAATGTCGCTGACTTTATTGCGCATACCAGAAATGACATCGGGTTGCTCTAACTCGTTGCGTAATAGGGTATTAAATTGTTCACTTTGGGTTATATCTTGGATAGATAGTTTCATTTTTTCGATAAAAGGTTCTCTCATGGGTTGTAGTGCTTCACTGCCGCCTACCATGGCTAACATGCCACCAAATGAAGAGTTTTCAATAACAGACACAAGGCTGTCAAACGCGGGAGATAAATCTACTTTGTCAATAACGGGTGCTAAGTTAAGGGTGCTGGCTTTTTCTGAGCTATCTGAAATAAAGCGATCAATGTTTTCTTCTGTAAAAAACTGCTCCATCATCAATTGACGAATAGCGACTTTAAATTCTTCAAAACGAGCAGGAATAACACCTGAGCCATAAAGAAATGGAATTTTTTCAAACAACATATGCACGGCAAGCCAATTAGTAACGGCACCAGATAAAGCAAATAGTCCTAAAGTAAAAAGAATATGTTGTTCGCTAACATAGCCACCTAAGGTAAAAGCTAATGCAATAAGGTTAGTTATAAGGCTTTTGTTCACAATATTCTCCAAGATGATTCAGGTATAAGGTTTTAAGAAGGTCATGATAGCATTTAAATGTTAAAGCTTAAGAACAGATAAGTTATTGCTATGTAATATTTTTAGCCTTAAGAAGAACCGTGTACTTATTGATGACGTGGTTTGTTATTAATACATACAGTGCGTGAAGTGATGCTTATTAAGTCGATTTCTTCTTTCAATTAATCCGACTTTTCTAGGGCTGCGTAAGATTGACTAAGCCTGTAACAAATTTTATGAAAGCTGATCTTTAGGCTGATAACACATAGTAATAATATCGAATACGTTAGCTATCGGTCATTCTTTAGGTTAACAGTTAGCCATAAGCTGACATTAGCTTTTTTGCATCCTTGCTCATACTTAGAAGAATATTAGCCAGGATTTTATACTCGGCTGTGAGACGGGTTTAAGCTCATTATGCCGTTGGTAAATCATTTAGAAACGCTAACCTTTGCTATACAGGAGGCATTTTATTGATACAAAAAAACAGTCCTAAAAATCATTATTTCAGTTCAAGTGATATCACTTTTTGATCAATCAAGTTGAATCTGTCGTTTTAGGCTATATTTTAAAGATGTTAGCTTCTTTGTGTAAATCCTTGGCTAGTTGAGCTACATCTTGACTTGCTTTGGCATTTTCTTGAGAGTCAGTAGCAACTTGCTCACCAATATCCCTTATTCTAACGATGTTTTTATCAACATCTTGTATCACAGCGGATTGCTCTTCAACCGCTGTTGCTACTTGCACTGTCATATCGGAAATAGCGTTAACGTCAGAAACAATTTCATTAAGTACCTGTTCTGTTTCTTTTGCTTGATTCACACTTTCTATGCCTTGTTCCTTACATTGGTTAACTGTAGTAACAATACCTGATGTTGTTGATTGTAATTCATTAATTATTGAACTGATTTCTGACGTGGCGTCTTGGGTGCGTACAGCTAGCGTTCTAACTTCATCTGCTACAACAGCAAATCCTCGCCCCTGTTCACCCGCTCTTGCTGCCTCAATTGCGGCATTAAGAGCTAACAAGTTTGTTTGATCAGCAATAGATTTGATAACTTCTAATACCGCAGTTATACCATTGCTTTTCTCTTGTAAGGCAATGATTTCATCACCCGCTCCAATTAATTCTTTAGACAGGTTATTAATATTGGTAATAGTGGCGTCGAGCTTCTCTTTACCTACTCCTGATTTTAACGTAGCTTCATCGGTTTTATCTTTGGTTGAATGAGCATTATTGGCTATCTCACTTGCTGTTATGCCCATTTCATTTACAGCTGTTGCCACCATATCAGATTCCACAGCCTGATTATTCAAACCTTCTGATGTTCTTGCAACACTATCTGAAACGATCAAGGTCGATTGGGTTAAATTGTCTACTGTTTGGTTAATACTTTTTATTAATGATTGAAAATGTGCCATGAACATATTGAACTCATGAGAAATATGGCCAATTTCATCTTTCCTTTCTTCTGTTCTTTGTGATAAATCATTTCCTTCTCGTATTTCAGTAATTCTTTGAGTAAAAACATTAAGTGGGGTAATTATCTGTCTAGATACAACAATCACGCTCGCGACAACAAAAAGAGAAATAACTATCGTTATAACTAAGCTGGAAGCTTTATTACTGCTAACACGTTCGTTCATGTAACTATTTAATCGTAATATTTCTTTTTTAAGCAGGTCTTCTACTTCATGGACCGCACTTCTCATTTCACCACGCATACCCGATTTAGAGTCTAGCCCAATTCGTTTGGTCATATTCACGAATTCATCAATTTCTGAGGTATATGCAGCAAGTAGTTGTTTATGTTCTACATCGCCAAATCTATTAGCCAGAACTTCAGCAACATCATTGATTTTGCCAATATATTTTTCGTCATTATGTAGCATAAAGTCCTTTTCATGTCTTCTAAGAGTCAGCAAAAGAACTTGTGATTCAAAATCATTGTCACTTGTTATCAACTCTTCTAGTGCATGGGTTGCGGCTCTAAGTCGTCCATAATTTCCAGCGTTTTTATTTAACCCTTTTTCGACCGAAGCATCTATTAGTTGATTAAATACCTTTTGATAATCTATAAATTTATTAGCTATAGTGGGAAGCTTACCGAGAGAAATGTCAGCTGTATTTAGGTCCTTTATTAAGGCAGGCATCAATATTTTTGCTTTACCAACGGTTTTTGCAAATGATTTTTTATATTTGATATCTTTATGCAACAAAAAATCTTTTTCTGCGCGTCTAAGTTGAAGCATTGCTATCTGTACTTCTTTTAGCTCTGATTGAGCTGAGTTTAATAGCGACAATTCATTTTGACTCATCGAATTTTCTAAAAACACACCAGCAAGGCCGAACAAAACTAACACAACGGTCAAGGTTAACTTTACTTTTATGGTTAAATTCATGATTTCTCTTTATTAATTATTAATTATTAATTATTAAAATAACTCTTGTTCTATTTAAATTACAATTAGTCAATGACTTATACAGGTACTACAAGGTTGAAATACAGATGAGAAAAAATAGAGGAATAACCATTTTGAATTTAGTGTGGTTGCTAAATATGCAACCTTTAGTGGTAAATCCCTTTAAGTATTACTTTTCATCAAAATAAGTATTTTACGTGTAAAATGCCTAATTTCTCTCTTGATGATAATAAAATAGAGGTTAAACTTGTAAAATGCAAGTAAGCGAGTGAACATTTATAACAAGACAGATATTAATGATTTTGTCAAAGTCGGATCACTTGTCGCTAGATAAGCCAAGGCTAACGTCAGCTTTCGTATCTTTGCGGACTATGTTGAGGTCTATTTTTCATTAATAAAAGGGTCTGCAATGTGGTATTAGTGAGTGCTTGATATCCCTAAACCAGCTTCGGTTAAATGAAACCACATAGTCTTTTTTTACTTGCTGGTTTTAAGTTTTCTCACACTTTAACAGTGAGTGCCATCGTCAAATAGAATACTCAATCGAGTGACGAGCTAGTAATAGATATTCTTTCTTCCTCCTTTTAAAGCATGACTTTGCTTTTTACAGGAAATAATTCTCTCCTTTGGGGTAAAATTAATTTTGAATATTGCCATAAATACTAGATTTAGTGAAAGCAGAGGCCAGTCTCGATTTTGACCTAAGAAAAGGAATTAACTTCTTTTTTATCTGGTGAACTACAGTGGCATAGTTAATTTGGCCACCTAATTAGAGGTGCCCTCATACTAATATCAAATAGTATATAAAATGAGTATGCGTACTATCTATATTCGTATTTTTATCAGTACTAATTTATTCAATAGTATTATTATCGGGGTTATAACTAGAAGTCAGTATTTTCGCTTCTATCACCGATTGCTGCCGCTTCACTTACTGATCGCGTAATTTTAGGACGTTCGTCTTTCCAAAGAAACTTTAGCTCTTTGTCTAAACGATCCCATCCTGCACGGGTAATATAGTTTGATTTTTTCATAGGCGGTTTCAATATATTTTAATAGCTACTTCATTAATAGTAGCAAGTATCATTTACCTATTGGTATAAGTCATGGGTAAGTACTTATTGAATACATCAGTATAATTTTCGTAAGAACAGTTTTCTGTTATTATATTAGCCAACTATTATCCTGTTGGAACTGTCTTTTAATGTTAACGATTGCCGAGCAAATTGCTCAAGAACTCAATGTTAATGCGGTACAAATTAATGCCGCTATTACCCTCCTTGATGATGGCTCTACAGTGCCATTTATTGCCCGTTACCGTAAAGAGGTTACTCAAGGTTTAGATGATGGTCATCTTCGTCATTTAGCTCAGCGCTTAAGTTATTTGCGCGAATTAGAAGATCGACGTCGAGTCATATTAACGAGTATCACAGAGCAAGATAAACTCAGCCCTGAACTTGAAAAACTCATTATCCAAGCGGACAATAAAACGCGCTTAGAAGATTTATACTTACCTTATAAACCAAAGCGTCGTACCAAAGGTAAAATAGCGACAGAAGCAGGCTTAGTGCCTTTAGCGAATAAGCTCTTTAACCATTGGCAATTGTCGCCAACTACTGAAGCAGTAGCTTTTATTAATGAAGCCGCGGGCTTTGCTGATGTAAAAGCGGTATTGGAAGGCGCAAGTTATATTTTAGCTGAACGCTTTAGTGAAGACGCAAGCTTACTAGAAAAAGTACGTCGCCATATGTTAAAGCAGGCACATTTAACCAGTAAATTAGTTAAAGGCCAAGAGAGAGCCGGTGCAAAATTTCGCGATTACTTTGAGCACAGTGAAAAGTTAAGATCTGTTCCTTCTCATCGTATGTTAGCGATGTTGCGTGGAAGAAATGAAGGTTTTTTACAATTAAATATTGATGTTGATCCAGGGCAAGAGTCAGCTGTTTTTAGTAGTGCAGAGCAAATTATTATTGAGCACTTAACCTTACGCTGCCTATCTTCAGGCAATAAACAGCCTGGAGTAGATTTTCTAACCAAAGTGGTGCAGTTAACCTGGAAAGCTAAATTAAATATTAGCTTAACCAACGAGCTGGTTACCAGTTTACGTGAGCAAGCAGAAACACAAGCAATTGACGTGTTTTCTAATAACCTTGCTGATTTATTGATGGCAGCGCCCGCCGGTGCACAAGTAACATTAGGCTTAGATCCTGGCTTAAGAACGGGTTGTAAAATAGCGATAGTCGATGGCACTGGAAAACTATTACACACCACCACTATTTTCCCACATGCGCCTCAAAATCATTGGGATAAATCGATACGAACGCTTATTAATATTTGTCGTCAATATAAGGTTGAGTTAGTCGCTATTGGTAATGGTACGGGATCTCGTGAAAGTGATAAATTAGTGGCAGAGGTTATGCAAACTTTTAAAGCAGATGAAAGTAAGATACAGCTAACTAAAGTGATTGTAAGTGAAGCGGGTGCGTCTGTTTATTCAGCCTCTGAATTTGCAGCAAATGAATTTCCTGATTTAGATGTTTCTATTCGGGGTGCAGTATCTATTGCTCGACGTCTTCAAGACCCTTTAGCTGAGCTTGTAAAAATAGATCCTAAAGCTATTGGGGTAGGCCAATATCAACATGATGTTAGCCAAAGCCAGCTCAGTAAAACCCTTGATGACGTAGTAGAAGATTGTGTAAATGCAGTCGGGGTTGACTTAAATAGCGCATCAGCCGCGTTGTTAACACGAGTGTCAGGGCTAAACAAAACAATGGCGAGTAACATTGTTGCTTATCGAGACAGTGAAGGGCGCTTTACCAATAGAAAACAGTTAAAGAAAGTCGCACGTTTAGGGCCTAAAGCGTTTGAACAGGCGGCTGGTTTTTTACGTATTACCGATGGCGATAATCCATTAGACCAATCAGCATTACATCCTGAAAGTTATCCTGTGGTTGAAAAGATTATTAGCCAACTTAAACTTGATGTAAATAAAGTACTGAATAATGCTGAGGAATTAAAATCTCTTGATATTGAGCAGCTAACAAACAGTGATGTCGGTGAAATTACCATTAAAGAAATTATTAAAGAGCTTGGTAAGCCAAATAGAGATCCTAGACCTGAATTTAAAGCCGCTATTTTTGCTGAAGGTGTCACCACTATGGCTGATTTAACACTAGGGATGATACTAGAAGGTGTTGTTTCTAATGTCGCTAACTTTGGTGCTTTTGTTGATATTGGTGTGCACCAAGACGGTTTAGTACATATTTCATCAATCACTGATAAATTTGTTAGCGACCCTCGTGAAATTGTTAAGGCGGGTGACATTGTTAAAGTGAAAGTGCTCGAAGTTGATGCTGCACGTAAGCGTATCAGCTTAACGATGCGATTAGACGAACAAGTTAATGAGCAGCCTAATAAACCTTCTTATGTTAAAGAGAGTACGAAGCCTGACGGCATTAAAGTAAAAAACAATGAAAATAAGCGTATTAATCCCGTTAAATCACCGGTAAAGCAAAATAAATCTCAAAATAAAAAAGTAGACAATGCCGTTATGGGTAACGCTTTCGCTGATGCTTTTGCTAAACTGAAGAAATAAAGTACACTTTTTTTAAGTTTATTGTACAAATAGTGTTGACTATAGTAATGAGAATGATTATCATTTGTTTCGTTGCTTAGACAGTGAATGCTCTCTCACTCAATAAGTAATGATAAAGTATGGAACTTAGTGGTTATGCTCCAGGACACATAACCACTGAGCGACTGCTTTAGAATTTTACAGAATTTAATTTAGTTTAATTTAGTTATATTTTGTTTTATTCAACTTTAAAATTTTGATGGTTTAGCTAATAACAACTTCGTGATGGAAATGTGTTATTAGCTACTTAGGCAGTGAATGCTCTCTCACTAAATAAGTAGTAACAAAGTACGGCACTTAGTGGTTATGCCTCAGGACACATAAACACTAAGTACCTACTTTGGAATTTTTCATGAGTTAGCTCAATTCAGCTAACGTTTGTTTTATTCGATTTTAAAGTATTTGATGATTTAACCAGTAGCATTGCCTTTAGGGTAAAAGTTACTGGTTTTTTTTTATCTTTTTTACGACTAATTAAAAAAAAGGAAGCCGAAGCTTCCCTAAAAATAACCTCAAAGAGGTCAAAAAACGCAAATTTTTATACCAAAAGATATGTTGTTTCTCGTTCAGATTATAATACGAATTTGGTTGAAAATTGAACGTAATTAGAGTCACCACCAGCAGTATTGCCTGATGTAGATGCGGTATTCGCCATTTCAAAATTACCTACTTCAATACCAAAAGACAGTTGCTTAGTCACATTTTTAAATAAATTTACACCAACGTGTGAGCGGTCTGTATCACGAAGATCTGTTGTGGTATTACCGTAGAAAACTGAACTTCTTAATGTCTCAGTCCAAAAGTGACGATAAGCAACCATAACAGAAGTTGTGTCTTCTGCTTCCCATTGGCCTGCACTATTTTGTGCAACATCTGTAGAGGCTACAACACCAACGTAACGTCCTACATTGCCACCATGAATTTGGAAGCGTAAATCATCTTTGCCCAAGGTATTAATTCGACCTGCGATACCAAAGCCTAAAGCAGATTCAGAGCCATCGACTGTTTGTAATTGGCGTGCTAAGCCTGAAACAGATACATTACCCCAGTCTCCTTTAAAGGTATATTTACCAATAAAGTCAGGTACTGAATCATCACCAGATACACCTTTAAAGGTTTCAGGGTTTTCAATAGAGAGTTGTAACCCGCCATTTGTATAACGAATTTGACCTTGGCGAATAAATGCCGAGGCGACTAATGGGCCGCCAAAATCGGCTGCTTCAGCAAGTGAACTTGTGTTTTGGAACGTAGTCCATGTTTGACCAATAAGCACGTCTTTATATTTAACAAAAGCATGACGTAAACGTGGCTTGGAAGAGTTAGAGATAATCTCATTACCACCACCTGCAACAGCATCGCCATAAAAATCTAGTTCAATAAAGCCAGTCACATCACCATGGATATATTTTGTATTAAAGCGTGTTTCGTTAGCGGCAATACCAAAATTTGAAATATCACTGTCTAGTACAGTACCACCACCATACCAGTAATTATTTGCAGCGACGTTACCACTTGTATAACGCGTATCAACTTTGATGTAACCACCAAACGTTAAACTGTCTTCGTTATTTAACTTTATTGTATAACCCGCGTTAGCTGCGCCAGTTACAGCGAATAAACTTGTGGCGAGTACTAACTTTTTAACAGTAAAGATAGAATTTTTCAACATGGTATTCCCTATTTTTTGCTTTTAGTGAAATTTCTTATTGTTATGTAGTGTAGTGCATTTTAAAATTTTTGTTTACATTGATATACTTTTTATTTTTCATTGAATAATAAGTTAGTGTGTAAAGTGAACAAAAGAAATTAGACTTAAGTCTACATTCATAAAAAAGGCCAGCTAAGCTGACCTTTGAGTTTAATGATATTTATATTGTTTCATTTTTCTATATTTTTAATGGGCTTTTGTAATGTTAGGTTAGCTTTGTGAGGTAACTCATGAGCCGGCATAGGTTTATTATCATGTTTTAGATAATTATCCATCCATCGCATTAAGCGTAAACTGTAATCATATTTTGCGGCAGCACGTCTATTACCATGACCTTCGCCGGGGTAATAGACTAATCGGACTGTTTTTCCATGTACCTTCATGTAACGG